>Ga0208459_1000538_pt1 | contig 42009 bp, 35 predicted proteins | sample AD_UKC087_MetaG_FD_184433 | JGI IMG/M metagenome (GOLD analysis project Ga0208459, IMG submission 184433) | Active sludge microbial communities of municipal wastewater-treating anaerobic digesters from USA - AD_UKC087_MetaG (SPAdes) (version 2) | ecosystem: Engineered > Bioreactor > Anaerobic >... | reverse complement strand
GTCTTTTGTATATCATGTTTTTGGTAGGACTGGAAATAGATATGGTGGATTTCAAAAAACATCGCTCCCGAAGCATTGTTTTTGGCATCCTGACTTTTTTCATACCGATCACAATCGGTTTTGCAATAACATATTATGTCATAAAACTGGATTTCCTGGCTTCCCTGTTGGTTTCCAGTATGTTTTCAACACATACTATGGTATCCTATCCCATAGCATCGCGCCTGGGAATCACAAAAAACAAGGTTATCAATACCGTGGTTGGCGGAACCATCATCACCGATACGGCAGTGCTCATGCTGTTAGCTATCATTGTCAAGGTCTTTCAGGGTTCGCTGGATACGGGATTCTGGATAATACTATTTGGATACCTGGCAATTTTCATGGTCATCATGCTGTGGATAGTGCCTGCTATCAGCCGGTGGTTTTTCAAACACCTGGAAGGCGATGGAGGCGGACAATACATTTACCTGTTGTGCGCCCTTTTTGCTTCAGCTTTTTTGGCTGAGGCCGCCGGCATTGAACCCATGATCGGGGCATTTATGGCTGGCATCGCCCTCAATTCGCTGATTCCGTCCACATCAGTGCTTATGAACAGAACATTGTTTATTGGCAACACCATCTTTATACCGTTTTTCCTGATCAGTGTAGGGATGATAGTGGATCTGAATGTATTACTGACCGGAAGGGAAGCGATAATTTTCGCAGGTATTTTGGTAGTTACCGCTGAAGCAACCAAATTCCTTGCCGCGTACCTCACTCAGAAAATTTACAAATTCACTCCCATAGAAAGAAATGTCCTTTTCGGCCTGAGCAGTTCGCATGCCGCGGCTACTATTGCACTTATCCTCGTGGGTTACAATCTGGGCATCCTGAATATTGACGTCCTAAATGGAACTGTTATCGTAATCTTTATTAGCTGCCTGATCAGTTCCTTTGTAACAGAAAATGCAGGAAAAAAACTGGCACGTATCGAAAAAAACAGGCCAAAGGAGGAAGACAATTACCAGCAAAGAATACTTGTTTCCATTTCAAACCCGGAAACCATGCAATCGTTAATAAATTTCGCTTTGCTTGTCAAGGGAGACCGCACAAAAGAGCCCTTGTGTGTGTTGAATGTTTTTACGGGTAATCCGGATACCGAAGAATCACGTTATGAAATCATGGTTAAAAACAGGCAAATTGAAAATGTCCTGGGCTATGCTGTTCCCGATGACAAGTCAGCCCGCCTGGTTTCACGCATAGATGTCAATGTAGCCAACGGTATCAACCGAGCCATCAAGGAGCTGATGATTACAAAAATCATCATTGGATGGAATGGCCAATCCACCACCCTGTTGAATCTTTTCGGAGGCATAGTTGAAAATGTTCTTCCTAAAAACAATCAGATGATGTTCGTTACAAAAATCATACACCCGCTGGGATATCACAAGCGTTTAGTGCTTATTGTGCCACCCAATGCGGAATATGAACCCGGCTATAAAAAATGGGCACATCAGGTCTCGGCCATTGCCAAAGAACTTGCAGCCAAGGTGATGATTTTTGCCAACGACGAAACCAAATCACACTTAGAGAAAGATTTCGACGGATCGAAAGCTACGGCAGTCCGCTATGTAAAATTTGATGATTACGATAATATGAAAGCCCTTCAGGATCACCTGAGCGATACCGATTTACTTTTTTGGATCAGCGCCCGCGAAAAAACAATTTCGCACAACAATTTTCTGACGACACTGCCCCGTCAACTCTCAAAAAACTTTATCAAATACAGTTTTGTAATTATTTACCCTGAACAGCATGCTGTAAAGTATCAAAACCTTAACCTGAGCATCGACGGACTTCACAGCTCTCCGATAATGGAAAACATTGGCCGGTATGCCAGAACCAGAAAATTTATAAAAAAACTTTTCAGGAGAAATACATAATAATGGCACTCTTCCCTAATTTCAAACTTGGATACAAATCTTACGGCGAGGCTCATCAGCTCATTGTAAAAAACCGTTTGTGGGGTTATGTTTTCCTTCCTGCCATTATCAATATCATCATACTTTTGCTGGTAATCTTTTTCGGCTGGAAATATATCGGCCTGTTTACCGACTGGATTCTGAACATTACCGGGTTAGCAAATAATCCCACAGGATTTTTCAGGCACCTCATCGTGTTTTTTAAATGGCTGTTTAAGATTGGACTGTATGTCTTGTTATTTTTATTCTATTTTTCGGTGTACCGATATGTGGTGCTTGCCATCTTATCGCCTGCCCTGGCGCTGCTTTCGGAAAAAACAGACAAAATTCTCACCGGCAGCGATTATCCCTTTCGTTTGTGGCAGCTTATCAAAGACATCAAGCGCGGCATCCTCATCGTTATCCGAAACTTTTTCATTGAAATGGGTTTTATGATAGTTTTTTTCTTTCTGAGTTATATTCCCATAGTAGGTTGGATAAGCCCGTTCATCATGTTTTTCATCACCTGTTATTTTTATGGTTTTTCGATGATAGATTATTCCAATGAACGTTATAAATTCAACATCAGGGAAAGTGTTTTGTTTGTACGCAAAAACCGCGGTATGTCAATATCCAACGGCATGATATTCTATTTATTCTTTTTCTTTGTGCCTGTGGCAGGTTTCATCTTCGCCCCGGCCTATTCGGTGGTTGCGGCTACAATTGCCGTGAGCAAGGTCAGAAACAAACAACTCACTACGCCTCATGAGCAAAAAATTCTTCCTTAAAAATAAAACACTCCTTATGCAGGAGTGCGAAGATGCTGCAAAACAAATCAAGCAAGAGGTTTTACTCAAATAATTAAGGGCCGGTAGTAATTTTTTGTAGAAAAGATAATTCCAGGCGCTACAAAAAATGTATTTTTATGCAATTATTTTTTTGTGAAGAAGATTCTATTACTACTTTGTGTCTCTTTTTTTGTTTCAGCCTCCTCTGCGCAGGACACTTTGCGCGTTATGCATTACAACCTGATGTATTACAATACCAATACAGGGTTTTGCAACCAGGAAAATAATTCTGTATCCCGAAAAGATAGTTGCTTAAAAAAGATCATTCAATATATAAAACCCGACATTTTCACCGCCAACGAAATAGGCAACAATACAAGCTCACATCAGCGTCTGCTCGACAGTGTGCTGAATACCGGCGGAAAAAACACTTACAAAATGGGACAGGTGTCAAGCAATGGCGGCGGCACCCTGTCTAATGGCATATTTTATAATGCAGAAAAATTCACATTAAAAAGCCAGACCAACGTACCCACCCTCACCACACGGGACATAAACTTTTATGAGTTTTATTTTAATGCCGTTGATCTGGGCTCAGGCACGCTGGATACGGCTTTTCTGACCTGTATAGTGGCTCACCTGGAACCAGGTAACACAAACACTACCCTCAGAGCCCAGCAAATAGCAGTATTAATGAACTACCTGGATTCGGTAAATGTAAAATCAAATTATTTGGTTATGGGCGATTTTAATGTATATGCCGACACCGAAGCCTGTTACCGTATGCTTATCACTCCCGGCAATGCCGATTTTGCCTTTTACGACCCCGTTGATAAGCCGGGATTGTGGAGCGACGAGGATGATTTTCGCTTTTATCACACGCAATCCACCCATGCATTACAAGATGGATGTTTTGCATCTGGCGGCATGGACGACCGCTTTGATTTTATTCTGCAAAGCGAATACATACAAAACGGAACCCGGCACTATCAGTTCCTGAACAATTCTTATACAACGCCGGGGCAGGATGGCAATCATTTCAACAAAGCCATTAATGATGGCGCCAACAGCAGCGCTCCGGCGGATATCATTGAAGCATTGTTCAATATGTCGGACCATTTACCGGTATATTTAGACCTGCAGGTGGACCAGACTGCCGGATTGAATATACAGGAAGTTTTCGATGTGGCTTTTCCCAATCCCGTAACCGACATCCTTCATCTGAACGTGGCACTGGAAAAACCTTCCCAATTAGATTTTGCTATCATAAACACCCTCAGCCAGGAAGTTTTTTTCTACAGCACCACCACCACCGGCACAACAGCTTCTTTTGAATTTCCCGTTGATTTTCTGAATCAGGGGATATACTTTCTTACTATGTACAACGGCATCAACAAACCTATAACAAAAAAATTTATGAAAAAATAATGTCTTGCCAAAGTACAAGAAATCCAAATTATGCCTGATTTATTGTTCAATCTGTATAGTATCCTTCTTCAACTCTGATAATTTTTATACTTTTGTATAATTGACTCCATATGAAAAAAACACTCCTTATATTACTTGCCTTAACATCAGCCGCCTCCTACGCCCAGGATACCATCAGGGTTATGCAGTACAACCTGATGTATTATTACCGCAACAGCACCTACTGCACTTCGGCCAATAATCCTACCGCAACAAAAGACGTCTGCCTGAAAAAAATTACGAAATATATCAAACCGGATATTTTTACTGCCAATGAAGTAAACCCTGTAACAGCCACTCACCAGCATGTGCTCGACAACATTCTGAATACGGATGGCGTGACACACTACAAAAGAGGCGCCATGAGCAATAATGCAGGCTCGGATTTGTCGAACGCGATGTTTTATAATTCCGACAAACTCGTTTTAAAATCGCAGAATAATATTTATACCAGCGTGAGAGATATCAATATATATAATTTTTATTATAAAGCATGGAATATCGCCACTACAGACACCGCTTACCTTACCTGCATTGTTGTACATCTTAAAGCCGGCAGCACTATATCAGACTCCACCACCAGGATTTCGCAGTCAAATACTATCATGAACTACCTCAACACCCTGAACAAAAAAGCCAACTACCTGCTCATGGGTGACTTTAATACCCGTACTGCTGACGAGCAGTGTTTCCAGAATTTTATCAATCATCCCAATGTCAACATTCGCTTTTATGATCCGAAGAACATGATTGGAAATTGGAATAACAACCAATTCTATAGCAGTGTCCACACCCAATCTACGCATACAACCTCCGACGGTTGTTTTTCAACCGGCGGTATGGACGACCGTTTTGATTTTATTCTGCAAAGCGAATTTATTAAAAACGGCACCGATCACATTCATTACGTTAATGGCAGTTATCAAGCATTCGGCAACGACGGGAATCACCGGAACGATGCCATCAATTACGGAACAAATAACAGTGCGCCGTCCGAAATTATTGATGCACTATACGACATGTCCGATCATCTTCCGGTAGTCATGAACTTGTACGTTGATCAAACTGCCGTGGGTATCAGCGAATCAGAGGCATCAAGCCTGGATATTTCATTTACCAACCCTGTAGAGGACATCCTGAGATTTTCGCTGTCGCCTTCACCTTATTCCCGTCTTGAAATCAGCATCAGCAACCTGCTTGGACAAACCGTGTATCACAGCGAACAAGCAACAGACTACAATAACACATATGAAATTCCGGTGCAGTTTCTGACGAAGGGATTTTATCTGCTCCGGATTTCGGATGGAACAAGCAAGATGGCAGTCCGCAAATTTGTCAAAAATTAGTTTTTTCAGCCACAAGAGGCTTATTCATCTGTAATCGTTAATATTCCTTGCTTTTTTGCAAAATTTTCATTATATTTGCATATAAGCCAATTGCAAATGCCATTATTCATTTTAACATATTATTTTTCGCACTGGGTTCATGACTTGCATACTTCACCTGGCAAGGCATTTCATATAAATCCCGCAATTTTTCCGTATTTTTTATTATACAACCAAAAAAATCAGGGAGGGTAAAAAATGGACAGTAACAAACATTTAATCATCACCATCAGCCGTGAGTTAGGTTGCGGGGGCGCATACATCGGCCGGCAAATAGCCAAAGAGTTGAACATGTATTATGCCGACCATGAAATTATTACTCTGGCAGCCGAACAGCTTTCGGCGGTGGAAGCCGATGTGGCCATGCGCGACGAGAAGATGGAATCATTCTGGAAATCATTCTGGATGTATAGTGGCACCTTGCCGGATGCCTATATTCCTTTTCAGCGACAGTTTCAGCCAACTTCGCATGATGTGTTTCACGCCGAAGCCAAAATAATAAAACATATAGCACAGGAAAAACCTTCGGTGATCATTGGCAGGTGCGGATTTTATGTGCTGCGCGATGAGCCAAACCGGGTGAGTATTTTTCTGCATGCCGACAAAGGCTTCAGAATAAAAAGATTAGCAGAGCTCTACCAAATTGATGAAAAAGAAGCTGAAAAGATGATTGCCAATTCAGATAAAGAAAGAGGTGAATACATCAGTAATTTCAGCGGTACCTCGTGGCAGGATGCACGTCAGTTTCACCTGTGCATTGATACAGGCAAAACCGGCATCGACAAGAGTGTGGAGCTGATACTAAATTATGTAAAAAGCCTTTAATCTGAAAAATTCATAAGAATTTTTCACCCTTCGGGCCGCATCCATTAATAATGCTGTGAAAATATTATCACGATTTTTTGCACAAAAGAGTATTTTTATTAAAAATTTCACGGTATTAACCTGAAAATTCAAAAAGACGTATTGTCAACCAAGAGGTATTTGATGAAAAATCAATAACTTTGCTCATATTTTTCCAGCCTGCAAAACTGAAAAAAGAACCCGACTGGAGAAAAGAAATTAAAGATTATTCATTATGAAAAAGCTTGTTTTCATCCTGTGTTTATCGATCATTTCGCTCACCAGGCTCCATGCACAGCACACGCTGACATACGACAACAACTCATACCTGGATGCCGACAAACAGCCGTTTATTTTGGCCGACACAGTAAGAGAAGGCAATGCCGGGCAGGATCAGGTATGGGACTTCAGCATGCTGACGGCAACAGGTGAAATGACCAGTTATATGTTTGCTTCCGGCAACCACCCTGAAAGTTCGTTATACCCCGAAGCCAATATGGTGCTGCGCGAAAAAAATATGGACTATTTTTTCAAAGTCGGACCATCAGGTATGGCAGAATACGGCCATTCTACCGAAGCATTCAAAGTGATTTACGACACACCTATCGTGAAATTTCCTTTTCCATTTACGTATGGCTCTGCTATCAACGGCATTTTCTCCGGTAAACAAATCATCAACAATCAAACCACTGCCGTTACAGGGACTTATTCCACTCTGGCCGACGGATATGGCACACTGATACTGCCCGGGAACATAAGAATACCCAATGTTTTGAGGGTAAAATTTGTCAGGCAAAGTAATAACAGCCAGTCGGCGGCCATAGCCTACCGCTGGTATGCACAAAACGCCGATCCTGTGGTCAGATATCCGCTGCTGACCATTATCGTAATACAAACAGGCTCAAAAGTGAGAGTGCAAACAGTGGCTTATTATGCCTACGCTTACCAGTATGCTCAAAACCAAGCCAACAACTACAAGCCGGAAGTTCCGGGCGAATACCTGTCGGATGTTGCCGAAAAATTCAGCATAAAAATATCGCCCAATCCTTTTGTTGATAAAGCACAGATAGAATATTCCCTTCCCGAAGAATCCACGGTTTCCATCCAGATTTTTGACAACACAGGCCGCCTGCTGGAACAACTCGCCGAAGGGAAAAAACCGGCAGGCCCGCACAGCGTAGCATTTACAGGCAAAGGCCAGTTTGTGTATTTTGTCCGCATTGTGATTAATGACAACATCATCTGTTCGAAGAAAATCATTCAGATGAAATAACACTTGCCAAAAGTAGCCAATAAAACAAGAGAGCAAAATCAATAGTTCCCAGAACAACATGCACCGCACGCATACCATAGCAGCCGTTTCATACGCCAACACTTTTCCGTTTGTTTATGGTATAGAAAACTCACAAATGATTGACAATTTTCAATTGCAGTTGTTTCCGCCGGCCGGGTGTGCAGCCAGTTTTGCCGCCGGAGATGCAGATATTGCCCTGGTGCCTGTTGGTGCGCTACCCACACTAAGCGGATACAGAATCATTTCGGAATATTGTATTGGCGGGGTAAAAGAAGTGAAGACCGTGCTCTTGCTTAGCAATAAAAAGATAAAGGATATCCGGTCTATTGGCCTGGATCATGAGTCAGCCACCTCGGTAAAGCTTGTCAAAATATTTGCCCGGCACCACTGGCACATACAACCGGCCTGGCAGGTAATGGAAGTCTGCAACCCGGAAGCATACCAGCAAACCGATGCCGTGGTTGCCATTGGAGATAAAGCGATAAGCCTGTCGAAAAAATTTTTGTACCAAACCGACCTTGCTGCCGAATGGAGAAATTTCACCGGACTGCCCTTTGTATTTGCCGTATGGATATGCCGTAATGACCTTCCCGCCGCAATGGAAAATAGTTTTTCGGCTGCCCTGCAATACGGCATTGACAACATCAGTAAGGTTGTGGAAAAATACAAAACACGACTTGCAGCAGATTTCGATCTGGAGGGTTATTATCAGCACAACATAGACTACCATTTGGACAAAGAGAAAAAACAGTCCTTGCAGAAATTTCTTACTTTTGTTGCTGAAATAGTTTAAATGATTCATTGTTTATGAAGCGGGCTAAAACTTTAAAATTCCGTGTAGGTCTTCGTTCTACAAATCGCCATATACGCTTTGTATTCTGGTAAAACCTTGAACTAATCTTTTGATATCAGGAATGAATCCGAATAAACTCCGAGACAAAAAAGATCTATGACAGCCTCTCTAAGCAACGAAAAATCCGGCCACAAAAAAACAGCTCATCTGTTTCCTGCTTTTGTTCCCGAATATCTGGGAATAGAAACTTCCGTCATCGAAAGTTACGGAATCAAGCTGCAGCCTTATCTCGACAGCGCTTCGGAACTTACCGGAGAAAACCTCAGTGAGTTTGACATCATACACAACAACCTCCTCGGCAATCAACTAAAATCACAATACATCACCTACATTATCAGCTGCTGCATTTCGGACCTTTTACACGAAAAAAAAATACTGCCGGATTATATCAGTTCTTATAGTATGGGTATTTATGCGGCTTTGTATCATTGCGGCTCCATTGATTTTGGCACGGGACTGCAGATGATAACAGCAGCTTTCAGCGCCATCGAAAACAACTTGCCTGCACATCCCCAAGCCATGTGTTCCATTGGAGGCTTGAACAGCAAAGACATCCGGGAAATCATGCAGCCTTACATTGAGGATGTTTACATCATTAACCAAAACAGCGAGTATTCATTTCTGCTGTCAGGCCAGAAAAACAGTCTCGAACACATAGTGCAGGGTGCTGTAAAAATGGGGGCCCTGCAAACCCGCATGCTGCCTGTTACACATCCTTACCACTCGCCTTTGCTGAAAAACGCATCCACTGTTTTTAATAATGTCATAAAAAAAATGAGCATCGGTGAGAACCGGCTGCCCTATGTTTCGGCTGTCACCAGGGAAATTATTAAAGGCCGCAACGACATCATTGCAGAACTTACAAGTAATATTTTTAATGGTTTCCATTGGCACAAGACATTTTTGTTTTTGCTTGACAAAGGCGTGGATACGTTCATTGAATGCGGAGCCGGCGACAGCCTTTACAGATTGGGGAAGTTTATTGAAGGCGATTTCAATATTGTCACGTTAAAGAAAATTCATAAAATATGCTGACGACAAAAGAAGACATTATAGATTTTATCCGGAAAAACCCCCTGGCCTTTGTAGCAACAACCGATGGAAGTCAACCCCGTGTGCGCGGCATTATGATACATGATGTGGACGAAAAGGGTATTGTCTTAACCACCGGAAAAAATAAAGATTTCTACAAACAGCTGACAACCAATCCCCGCGTGGAATTATGTTTTTATGGGAACAACACACAGGTTCGCGTTACCGGAGTGGCTGTAGAGGCCGATGATGAACTTGAACTAAAAAAGGAGATTGTGTCTGCACGACCGTTTATGCAGCCCTGGATAGAAATGTCGGGATACGGGATTATTGGGCTTTTCAGGATAAGTCAGTGCAAAGCTACTGCGTGGAGTTCTGATTCTCCGATGGCCAGAAAACGCTTCGTGGAATTATTCGCCTGATTGCCGGAATATCGTACCTTTACAAAAAAAATACACTGCTTTGAAATTTGATGAATTTGGTTTTGACCCCCGCCTGCTCGAAGGCATAGAAGCTATTGGCTATCAGGCCGCCACACCGATACAGGAAAAAGCTATTCCGTTTATTATGCAGGGGCGTGATATTATAGGGTCGGCCCAGACCGGAACAGGAAAAACCGCAGCATTTTTGCTGCCTATCATCCATAAAATCATTACCAGCGAACACCACGACCATATCAAAGCAATGATAATCGTACCTACCCGCGAGCTGGCCACCCAGATAGATCAGCAGATGGAGGGCTTTTCATACTTTACACCTGTGAGTTCCATTGCGGTGTATGGCGGTACCGACGGCATTTCGTTCGGCAACGAAAAACAGTCGCTTACCGAAGGTGTTGATGTGGTGATTTGCACTCCCGGACGTATGATAGCCCACCTGAACCAGGGCTATACGGACCTGTCGCACCTGACCCATCTGGTACTTGACGAAGCCGACCGCATGCTCGATATGGGTTTTTATGATGACATCATGCAGATCATCTCTTACATGCCTAAAAACCGGCAAAACCTGATGTTTTCGGCTACCATGCCCGTGCAAATCCGGCAGTTGGCACAAAAAATACTGCATGAGCCCGAGGAAGTCAGCATAGCGCTGGCCAAACCGTCGGAAAAGGTGCTGCAACTGGCCTACGTAATTTACCGTTCACAGAAAGTGCCTTTGGTACTGCATCTGCTTGCTTCTGAAAAATTGGGATCGGTGCTTGTGTTTTGTTCCACAAAAATAAGTGCAAAACAACTATGCCGAGAGCTGAAACAAAAAGGTATTAAAGCAGAAGATATCCATTCTGATCTTGACCAGAAAAAACGTGAAGAAGTGTTGCTCGACTTCCGCAACCGCAAGATTAATGTGCTGGTGGCAACCGATATTTTATCCAGAGGCATTGATGTGGAAGATATTGATATGGTAATTAATTATGATGTCCCTAACGACGGTGAGGATTACATCCATCGCATTGGCCGCACAGCCCGTGTTGAAGCCGACGGCATTGCCATAACCCTGATAAGTCCTGAAGAACAGCAAAAATTCAGCGAAATTGAAAAGTTACTTGGCGAAGAAGTTCATAAAAGTATCGTCCCGCAGGTTTTTGGGGAATGCCCAGAATATGACCCAAAGAAAAACAAGCCCAAACCACAATTTGGCAGAAAACCCTCAGGAAATCAAAGGAGAAGAGGAAGGAGACCCTAGGACAGAAAAAATTCCGCTTTATTGCATAGGAGATTTTTTGCACTCAGCGATCCACGGGTATTACGGCCTCAGGAGAAATTTTCATTCTTACCTTTTCGCCGATTCGAACTTTCATTTCTGTGCTTTCCACACTATTGATTCGTGCAAAAAACACGATTCCGGCATCGACCACCAAACTAAGATACCCGGGCGAAGGTATGATATCGGTCACTGTGCCTTCAAAAATGTTGATATCTTCATTGCCTTGCTCACGAGATAGTTTCACTTCTTCTTCTCTGACAAATACGGAACCATTTTCCCTGACAGGCAAAGACGAATACAAGGGAATTCCTTCTTTCAAAGTAAGTTGATATAAATCACCATTTTTTATGATTTGTGATGATGTGAAAAAATTTCTGATTCCGGTCATCGCGGATACAAAGCGACTGGCGGGTTTGTTGAAGACTTCGTTCGGTGTCCCTGCCTGTTCAATTTTCCCTGCGTTGATAATTGCCAGGGTATCGGCCAGCGAATAGGCTTCGTTATAGTCGTGGGTCACATGAATAATGGTCTGGCCGGATTCATGTAGTTTTTTCAGCAGCCTGATCATATCATAATGTATCAGTATATCCAGTGACGACAGTGGTTCATCCAGCAACAATACGGCAGGTTCCATGGCCAGAGTCCGTGCCAGAGCCACCCTCCTTAACTCCCCGCCGGAAAGGCTCTGTGGTTTGCGGTGCAAAAGGCTGTCAATATTCATGTGTCCGGCCAATGTGCGCACACGGGCAAGCGTTTCGGCAGCAGAAAGTCCACGGCCATGCAAAGAATAAGCAATATTCTTTTCAACGGTCAGATGCGGAAAGACAGCCCCATCCTGAAACACCAATCCCACGCCGCGTTTATTAGGTTTTACCCGGGTGATATCCTGGTGATCAAGTATGATACTGCCGCTGTCGGCTTTTCTAAGTCCGGCAATGATTTCGAGCAGCATCGTTTTTCCGGCACCCGACTCTCCGAGTAACACAAAATATTCGCCGGACGATACCGTAAAAGAGATATCTTTCAGGGAAAAATCCCCAGCCTTCTTTGATATTTTTTGTACTTCAAGCATTTTTATTTCTGGTCAGCAAACGTAACACAATGAAAAACAACAGCGACACCAGTATAAAAAGAACTGCCACCGGCCGCGCATAGCTTAACCCAAAAGACCCAAAACGTTCGAAGATTAGGACCGGAGTCACCATTGGGTGGTAAGCCACAATCACCACAGCGCCAAATTCACTCATGCCCCTGGCAAACATCATAATCAGCCCCGAAACCACATTTTTCCATGCCAGTGGCAGGGAGACGCTGAGAAAAACCCGTAACGGCGAAGCGCCGAGAACCAACGCCGCTTTCTCCAGCCTGACCGGGACATTCATAAAACCGTCACGGGCAGAATTAATTAAAAAAGGCAGGCTCACGAAGGCCATGGCTATGGAAATGCCTACCGGATGGCCTACCAGGTCAACACCAAAAACAGAAGCGAATTTCCCAAGAGCAGTGCCGCGCGAAATGAATCCCAGAATAGCAATACCTGCCGCTGAATGCGGGATGACAATGGGCAGGTCAATAATTCCCAGAACAAGCCTTTTAAACCTGAACTCTTTGCGCGCAAGAAGATAGGCCAGCGGAACGGCGCCAACAGCAGCAGCAAGCGTCGCACCCATCGCGGTAAACAGCGTCAGCCATATAGAATTACGGACTTCTGCATCCCGGGATGATTCAAAAACATCGGATACAGGGGTAGCAAAAAACATCCCGGCTATCGGCGCAATAAGAAATAAGAGGATCAGTCCCCCAAGCAGGATCAACAGAAGTTTAAAAGGAGAAAAATTCGTCTTGCTGCTACTGATCATAAATTTCGTTAGAAAGTTTTACGAATATAAACAATTCGTTGTATAAAACCTCATTAGAGTTTTTTACCTGAGCACACAACGTATTTCTGTCAGCGCTTTGATGGCACGGTCACTGAAAAAATCCATGGCCGGATACAGCCTGAAAACAGCATCCGTTTTTTCCTCAGGGCTTGCAATCAGCAATAATTCAGCCTGGTCATTACGGTTCATAACTTCGCTGTAAGTAAAAACACCACGGTACCCATCTTTGGCGACAGCCAATAAAAGGCCTCGTTTAAGCAAGTCGTTACTTAACGGAAAATCCTCTGCAAGCATGTCTTTCAGCATCACACCCTTAAAAGGCTGGGTGCTGTGGATGCCTTTTCCTCGGCCGTAAAAGATAGCAGGGTAATTTTGTACCAAAAGGTCTTTAGGTAATTCTTTAATGGTTTTAAGGTCTTTGGTGCCGTCGGTAATTTTAAACTCCGGGCTGTACAGCGGTTTCATCTCCTTGTTAACCGGAACATCAAGCGGGTATGACACTACCGAGATTTTTACCGGGTTTGAGATATTCCGTGCCGTTATCAGGTCGCTGCCCACCACCAGCCGGGTGTTTTCGGGCAAAGTCCACAGTTCTTTGGTTTTACTGGGCACTATCCGCATAACATCGGTAGCGATAATGATTTCGTGACGGTGAATCGGATAGTATATCTCGCCCCACGAAAGCACCACTTTTTCGCCTTTGTCGTTTTCAATTTCCACAAACAGGTCGATAATAGGCGGAAAAGCTTCCTCATTCTTCTTTTTCAGGACTATCTGATTCAGTATGTCGTAAACAGAATATCCGTCGTAACGAAACGCGCCATAAAAAGAATCAGCAGGCGCTTTATAAATAGTTTCCTTCACGATAACACTTCTTTTGGTCATCTTTGAAAAATCCACGATGCCTGGGTTAGCCACTTCCCCTCCCACCTCGATTTTACGATCGCCTTTTAATGGATACGTGTCGGCGTTATCGTAGAAGTCATTGGTCTTGTCTGCTGTATCGGCAGGTATAATAACACCTTCTGCGGTATTCTCTTTTTTTGTCTGATTACATGAGGTCAGCACAGCAACCGCTAACAACAGAACTAATAAGTTGATCTTTTTCATATTATTTGATTTAATTAATATTTCGTTTTTTTAGATTTTTTATTGTTAAAGGTATAGCTTATTTTCCCGAACACCATGCGCCCGGGCGATTTGTAACCCTTGCTGTTGATGTAAACGATATTGAACAAATTATCGATATCGATGCTGAAATCAACAGGGCCGACATTTTGCCACACCTTGATATCGGTGATGAAGCGTGCAGGATACCGGTCTGTCATCATAAAAATGTTGTCCATGGTATTATCATCTTTAACCCAGCGGGTACCGGTGTATTTTCCGGCGATGCTGAAATTAATATAATCGGTTCGGAGGCTTATGCCTGTTGAAAACTGGTGCATAGGCACGTCGGGCAGGAACTTTCCGGTGAGGTCGCGGTCGGCCTCCGTGTTGGGTACAAAACGGCTCACGGTGGAGTGGTTGAACGTATAGTTTACATAGGCTCTCAGATACTTTCCGATGGGGGCAGAAACATCGGCTTCCACGCCATAGATGTTTACACTGCTGATGTTGCTAACCTGATAAATGGGCGCCAGTGTGTAGCCAAGATTAACAGAGTCGGCGGTGGAAAGCAACGACATAAAGTCAATACCTTTAGAAAAATACACGGAAATTTCAGTTTTCAGCCATTTGAAAAACGTGTTGTCGGTGCCAAATTCGATATTATACAGATGCTCCGGTTTTATGGCCGGATTGGCCACCCTGAAGCCGTAACGGCTTTGTTCGGAACGGCACAGGTCATCGAGGACCGGAGCGCGAAAACCCCGGGCTATGGAAACATACATGGTCGTGGATGGGATAGGACTGTATTGTATGGTCAGCTTAGGGTTAAAAGAGGTCCAGTAGCGTGGGTTAATGTCATCATACTGAAAACCGGTGAGGTATTCTACGCTGTACGACGGTTGTTCGATGGCAAAGCCGGCATCATAGAACATGGCCCCGTCGAACCTGAGGCCGGCCAGCAGGTTCCATTTATCTTTTCCAAAAGTGAACTTATCCTGAACAAACAAAGCATAAGTATTCAAAGTTCCCCTGTTGCTGATAAGGTCGGTTGAAGTGTAATAGATATCTTTCCCGTGGACCCTGCCTATTTTTGCTTCGCCGCCAAAAGTGATTTCGTTTTTCTTGCCGGCCGGAGTCTCTGCCCACAGCCGCAACCCATAGTCTTCCCGGCGCGAATCCACCTCATACAGCGTGTAGGCGCCATCGCTATAATACTCATTGAGGCGGAAAAACTTTTCGTATATGCCATAGACATTGGTATATATCCGCCACTTTTTCACCTGTCCCTTATACTTGAAAAATGCCCGGTACGTGTCGCGTTCGGTATTTGCTCCCACGTCTTCATAAATTTTCACTCCCCTTCCGCGGATATCATTAAAGTATTGGAAAGATAATTCAACGCTGTTATTTTCGTTGATATGATACCCCAGAGAACCACCTGCAAACCACTCCTTGAGAAATACCGGCACCACGATGGAATCATTTTCCTTGATGATCTCATCCGGAGTGTTAATGTATCCGTCGCTGACATGATGATTAAAAAATGCTTTCCAGAAAAATAACCCTTTGTTAAACGACCCCGAAAGATCTGTTTTCAATTCCATCGTTTTATAGGTTCCTGAAGAGAGACTGACTTTACATCCAAAAGTTCCTTCGGGCGGTTTGCTCATGATATTGATGATGCCACCCATGGCATTTGACCCGTAAAGGGCGGAGCCAGGGCCTTTGATGATTTCGATTTTGCCAATGTTGTCTTTATCGATGATGTTCCAGTTAACGGATCCGCCATCGGACTTGTTCAGCGGCATACCGTCATAAACTATCAGTGTTCCGGTTTGCGAACCTCCGCCCACGCCGCGCAACGCCACAACAGTGGTGGAAGAAAAAATACCGAATTCATTGCTGACATTGACACCTGAGACCGCGTCAAACAATTTGCTTGCCGATATCGAAGGAATACGTTTTATCTCCTGTTCGTCCATCAGTTTAGTCCTTACAGGGATGTCAATCTGGTCAAAATTGCCGGTGTTATCTGTCCGGATAACAACACCATCAATGGATACCGAAGCTTTTGCCAGGATAAAATCAAGTTTCAAAACGCCATCGTTGCCTATCACGATATCCTTAGCCAATGAAACATAACCCACATGGGTTACTTCCAGGTGGTAAGATCCTTTCTTTACTGAATTTATGCGGTAATAACCCGCTTCGTTGGTAACTGCGCCATGCCTGGTACCTGCCAAAATCACGTTGACATCAGTAACCGGGTTTTGGTTGCTATCCACGATATATCCTTCAATAGATTGTGCTGTACCGGCAATCGCCAGCAAAATAAAAATTATATATAAACTTACCTTTTTCATAAAAAGACTGTCGGCAGTCATCCTGCCGACAGTCAGTCAAATAGCTTATGTTTACTACTTATTAATCAACCAGGATTTTACGTGTTGCCACTTTGGATTCGTTGGCAAAATGCAATACAACAACATACAATCCGGAGTCAAAATTGTCCACATTGATTTTTACAAAGTCTGTCCTGCTGTTGGCATTGTACACAAGTGCTCCCATCATATTATATACTTCGGTTTTCACGATTTCTTCCGATGATTCAATGTTGAGAACATCGTTACAGGGGTTCGGATATACATTCACATTGTTATCATAGATAATGCTCTGCATCCCGGCCATGTAAGTACCGGTAACAATGATGTCATCAATTTTTGAAATGCCCGTCGCTACCACATCGGCACCGCTGATGCTCTCATTGGAAGTCATGACCCACCGCAGATAAACCGAGGTTGTTCCGGGATCATTAATATCGGCAGGTAGCGCCACTTCGTTGAGCACACCGGTGGTCCAGTCGTTGGCAACGGTAATATTACCTCCGGGAACATCGGTCCATGTACCTGAGCCGCCCAATTTGTACTGCAGTTTCCAGAATTTGGGGCCCGCATAGGTTTGTCCCGAACGCTGTTTCGACCAAACTTTCATATCATAATAGTCGTCGGCTTTAAATTTTATTGACCAGAACTTAAAATTAGCGCCGTTGTCCCAGCCCTCAGCCGTGGCAGCATAATCAGTAGCGCCATTGGTATATGTCAGGGTTCTTACTTCTGCCGAATCATTCTCTGCCCTGATATCATAGGTCAGGTTGTTGGCAAGACCATAATCTGCATTAAATTCCACATCGGTAGTATCGGCAAAGTTGAAACCGATTATGGTATCTCCGGTGGCCACGGGCAGATCCGCGGTGCCCATAATAATAATATTGTCAATAGCCGATTTGCCTGTTGGCAGCACAGGGTTCATATCAAGGGCAATATTTGATGTCATGATCCAGCGGATATAGATGGAGGTGCCGCCAGGAACAGCTATTGGAATCGGGAGCGAATCAACCACGCCCATATTCCAGGCGCTGTTGCAGACCACTGTACCACCAGGGACATTCGTCCATGGAATGGAACCCCATTTGTATTGTACACGCCAGTCTCTGGGGCCATACAGGGTGCCATCAGACATCTGTTTTGAATACAATACCAAATCATGATAACCTTCTGCTTTAAATTTAATCGACCAGAATTTTGTGCTGTCGCCATTATCCCATCCTGCTACTTCTTCTGCATAGGTACCATCACCGGGAACCATGGTGGCAGCTCCCGTACCGCCCTCATGCATCAGTGTTCTTGTGCCGATGTTACTGCTTATTCCTGCATTGGCAACAGAGTCTGCAAGGGTACCTGTCGGGAAAGTCCAGGCCACAATGGTATCCTGTGCCCGCATGGTGAAAACTGTCAGTATGCATAACATACCTACTAATAGTAATTGTTTTTTCATTTTTTCTGTTTTTAGTTACATTTATTATTTAATATTTACATTTGAATTTTCATAGAAAACAGTATGCTTCCGGTAGTATCAAGATCGGCCTGGTGCACCCGTATGATACCTTTTTTCCCTGCGGCGGTCTGAAAGGGAATAAAAGTGCCATCCGTAGCCCATTTATATTTTTTCTTGCCCCAAACATCATCATAAGATACAATCAGCAGGCTGTCGTTATGCGCATTTTCGAAGCCTTCGGCGGTAACACCATTATCTGCACGTATGTCGTATTTGGTGTAATTTCTGGTGCCCCAGCCAGTAAGGTAAGGATAATACAAATCGTAAAGTTCGCCTGTGGCCGATGGTTCTTCACCTGGGGAGGAGAACGTAGGCGAAGGCTTCAATATGCCATTATCATCTTTCCAGTTGAAATACGTAAGAAAATCAACCTGGCTCTGATACATAGCCGCAGAATCGGCAAAATAAACTTTGTTTACCAAAGGCAGGAAATACTGTCCGTAAGTAGTGTTCAACTGATACCCCATACGGATGTTGTTAAATTCGTAAATACCACCAAACTGCGAATTGGGGTCTTTAAATATTTTAAGAGAGATGCTGGCTTCCTGACGTTCCCTGTCCATCACGGCAAACTGCCATTCTACGGCATCTTCCACATTTTGGTAAAAGGTCAATGCGGTAACAAAGCCTGTCGAATTCATACCCGAATCAAGCACTGTTTTGACAGTACCATTATAGAGTTTTTTTACGGTGAAATTGGTCAGGTTGGCATCCAGGCCTTCAGCCTGCACTTTAAATCTCAGGGGCTGCCCTATGGCTGCCGTATCGCCGTCGTGGGCGGTGTTTGATTCAAAGATAAGGCTAATCGTTGGAGGCAGCAGATCCTCATCATTTTTGCAAGCAGTAAATAACACCAGCGAAACAAAACAAAACACCATGTACTTAAAGCCCTGTGCACACAAAACGGAGAAACTATTGATCTTACTTTTCATGCTTGAAATTATTTTGTAATAAATGCTGTTTATTTTTTAGTTATGCATCGATTTACATATCGGGTCCAAAATTAACTAAAAAAGTCATACCGCAAAAAAGTTGAAATAATAAAAACGATCATTAGCATTAGCATTAACAATAACCACTCATTTCGTACCTGCAAGTTGTTTTGCTTTTTGAGAAAACTGTCTTGCTTTAAGCGTATCACCATGCAGCGAATAATAAGAGGCCAGGTTGGAGAGCGTAAAGGGATTATCGGGATTAATCTCATAAGCTTTCATAAAATAGGTGAAAGCACCTTCTCCATCACCTCTGATGTGAAAAACCACACCCATATTGCACAGTGCTGCTTCGTTGGCAGGGTCTTTCTCAATTGCCTTCGATAAATACCAATAGCTTTTGTCTATATTGTTGAGATTTTTGCCGTAAATTTCACCTGCAGCAGCATAAGCCCGCGAATTATTGGAATCCAGGGCGATAATCTTCAAGTTATCTTCCAGGGATTTTTGAAAATCGTTTTTTTGAGAGTACAACATACTGCGCCATTTCAAAGCATCCAGGTGATTCGGATTGATGCTGATGGCCTTATCGAAGTACTTCAGCGCCTGCTCCTGATTATTAGCTGAATAAAAATAAGCCCCTGCATTATACCAGGCCACATCAATTTCTGGATACTTGAGTGTAACATCGGTCCAGAATGTGCCTGCATTTTTCCAAACCGGAACCCTGCCCACCGACACTATGGTAAAAAAAACAGCCAGGCATCCCAGTACAAAAAATTTCAATACTTTTCCATTCAAAGGAGTTTTCATTGTATTAGTTTTTTCCAAACCCAGGCCCAACAGATAAAATAACCCCACCGAAGCCATATAAAAATACCTGTCGGCAGCAATGGCCGACCCCACCGAAAGAATTTGCAAAATCATTACCACATTGATGGCATAAAAACCAAGGCCAAAAAGCACCTTTTTTGAAAATTTCAATGAATAGATCAATGCACCGAATATTAAAAGATTTAAGGGGAGGGATAGATAATACATTAGTGGCAGATCGCCCGATTGAAGAGGATAAGGATACAGGCCTGATAAATGGAAGGGCCATACCAACTTCATTATGTAAAAAAAGAAACTGTAATTAATGAAGAAAAATTTATCACTCAGCGAAAAAATGTCTTTGGATGTAAAACCTACAGCTCCACTTTCTTTTTGCACAAAAACCGCAAAAAGTCCAAAAAACAACGATATCATCACATAAGGAATTTTGTTGAGCAGTGTTTTGTACGAAAATTTTTTGTCAAAGCAAAAATCCGTCAACACCAGCACGGCAGGTAAAACCACAGCCATGCCTTTTGACAGGCACGACAACACAAAGGCCGCCAGCGAAATTATCAGCAGGCTATTCTTTTTCTTTTCACGGTAATCAAGATAAAAAATGTAGCTTATAAAATAAAAAAGGCTGTAGAGCACATCTTTGCGCTGCGAGGCCCATGCCACCGACTCGATGTGCAACGGATGCACTACAAACAGCAGGCCGGTAACAAATGCCAGGAAACGGTTTTTGGTAAGTTTCACTATCAGAACATAGCTCAGCAAAGAATTCAGCAGGTGTAACAACATATTATCCAGATGGTACAGGAAAGGATTGGCTTTAACCAGCGACCACTCTATCATATACGACAATATGGTCAACGGCTGATAATTTCCAACATAAAAACGGGTAAAAAGCTGGCTAAAGTTTGCAAATGAATGAACGGATGTATTGTTGGTAATATAATAAGGATCATCCCACACATCAACGGAATATTTCAGCGTAGGGAAATAAATAATCACACAGGATACCACCATAATCAGCAAAAACCACCACTGTTCTTTTGGATTTTTTGCCTGGAGCGCGACCACCTTTTTTGCTGCCTTGTGTGGCGGTGGTGATTTTTTCTGAGCTGCTTTCATAGTGTTGCCATACACATAAATAGAGCCTCAAAAATAAGAAAATCAGCTAATTTTTTGGAGGAAGGGCAAACTTTTTTAGCTTTTCGGGAACTTTATTAAATTGCTCGCATATTGCAGGCACCACCGAAGGTTGTCCTGAAGCTTCCATTATAGCCATACCTCCATCGGCCTGGAGAAAAAACTCAAGAAAAGCCAGAGCTAATTCCTCATTTTCGCAACTTTTGGGTATCGTCAGGCCATAAATCATTGGGGAGCCCGTTTCACGAATCTTTTCTCCCGGCTTTTTTCCTGTTGTTTCCACGCTGACCGTTCCATAGTAATCGCCCAGCGCCTCATTCCTCAGATTCACAGAGTCGGGAAGCAGAAGGTATTTCAAATTATGCTGCTGTGCAACCGATCGGTATAAGAAAATGTAATCAACCGCTTTGGCCTCGAGCAAAGCTATGAGGTCGGTTTCCTTCGGACGGATATAGTTTTTGTCTTTGGCCTCCATTTTTTTTGACAGACCCGGGATGTTATAATAATCTTCGGCAAGCATCATAGTAAGCAAGGAACGCACCCCGCAAGGATCGCTCTCCGGATCGCTGCGACCATAAATAACATCATCCTTAAGCAAAATATTATACCAGTTATATTTATTGATATCAGCCGCATATTTTGATCTATCTGTAAAAACAATAGACATCTCATTGCTGGCAAATTTAATGTTCCAGTCAGCCCATTCGGGAATCAACAGGTTGTCAATCACTTTATAATCCGCCGACAGCATAATGTCGCACCTTTTCCCCAGATCGCTGATTTTTCGGGCACAATCCTTACTGCCGGCGGCTTCAGTCAAAATCTCCACCTGCGGATGGCTCACCTTGAAAGAATCGCATATAGCTTTCACCGGATAAGAAAGACTGCCGGCATGAAAAATCACCAATTTACCTTTGAGATTGCTAGTTTCTTCTTCCGACTGATTATTATCCCTGTTAGAATTCCCGCATGAACAGGTAAACACAATGGCAGTCAAAATCAGTAAAATGAACTTTTTCATATTTCAGCTATTTGTAGCAAAAATAATACTTAATTGGATATGTACACCATTGCCTAACCAACAGATTGCAGGTATTCATTGAAAAAAACAACGTGGAAACAAAATTTTCGGAAAATATGTATTTTTTGTTTGTTGTTAGATAAAAATGATTACTTTTGCACCCACCTTTGCCCAGGTGGTGAAATTGGTAGACACGCCAGCTTGAGGGGCTGGTGCCCGTACGGGTGTGCAAGTTCGAGTCTTGTCCTGGGCACGGTTGAGTTAACAATGTACAATGATCGATGATCATTAACATAAATAAGTTCTTTGAAGGTATTACACAATAATACTAAAAAACACTGAAAGAATAAAAACAAAATCAGAAAGTAAAATTTAACAACTGACGGATAATTGTTAATTGTTAATTGTTAATTGTTAATTGACAACTGTTCATTGTATCGCCCGGATGGCGGAATTGGTAGACGCGCTAGTTTCAGGGACTAGTATTCGCAAGGATGTGCAGGTTCGAGTCCTGTTCCGGGCACAAAAAGCAGACGAAAGTCTGCTTTTTTTATTTCTCATCTACTTGAAAATCCATACCATTTGAAAGAAGTCTTTTCAAGGCATCCATATTTTTATTTTACTTTTGCAAAAAAACGTTTTGAAAAAAGCCATTGTCTCGGTAATCAATGATCTTGTTACTGATCAGCGTGTTGACAGGACATGTAACACCCTTGTATCACTAGGCTTTGATGTAACCCTCGTTGGCAGACGAAAAAAAAACAGCTACTTACTGCCCAAGCGCAATTATGGAATGTTCAGGTTTTCTATGTTGTTTGAAAAAGGCCCCTTGTTTTATGCTTTTTTCAATGTACGGCTGTTCTTCTTTTTGCTTTTCAAAAAAACCGACCTTCTTTTTGCCAACGATCTCGACACCCTATTGCCAAATTACCTGGTTTCCAGAATAAGGAAAATCCCTTTGGTTTACGACAGCCACGAATACTTTACCGGAGTACCCGAACTCACCGGCAGGCCAATGGTTCAGAAAATCTGGAAAAGCATCGAACGTGCTATTTTCCCAAAACTAAAAGCTGTCATCACGGTTAACCAATCCATCGCCGACCTATACAGAACCGAATACCATAAAGAACTTACAATCGTCAGAAACATACCTGAAACAAGGCCACTAAACAATATAAAAAACAGAAACGAGCTGAACCTTCCTGAAAACAAAAAAATCATGATCCTGCAAGGCTCGGGCATCAACATACAACGCGGCTCCGAAGAAGCTGTAGAAGCTGTGAAATACATCGAAAATGCCTGCCTGCTGATCGTGGGTGACGGGGATGTATTGCCTTTATTAAAAAAATATGTGGCCGAAAACAAAATGGAAGACAAAGTGATTTTTATTCCAAAACAATCTCCCGAAAACCTTATTCATTATACTGCCAATGCCGATCTTGGCCTGACCCTCGACAAAGATACCAACATCAACTACCGTTTCAGTTTACCAAACAAACTGTTCGACTACATCCATGCCGGCGTACCTGTACTCGCCTCCCCTTTGGTTGAAATACAAAAAATTATCACGGAATACAACATTGGCTGTTGTATTGAAAACCATAACCCTAAACACATAGCCGAAAAAATGCAGTTTATGCTTGCCGATTCCCCGGACCGTGAAAACTGGAAAAAAAATCTTATTTTTGCCGCCAAACAACTAAACTGGGAAGAAGAACAAAAAAAACTTATAGCCGTACTTCAGCACCATGCCTGACCAACATCTTCATATCATAGCTTTCGACATACCTGTACCCGTCAACTACGGTGGTGCCATTGACATTTATTACAAATTAAAAAGTCTGAAAAAAGCCGGCGTAAAAATCCACCTGCATTGTTTTGAATACGACCGCAAACCTTCGCCCCTGCTCGATGATTTATGTGTGGAAGTAAATTATTACAAGCGCGACAATTCCAAAACCAAACTCTTTTGTAGTCTGCCATACATTGTAGCTACACGATATTCGGAAAACCTTTTGACCAACCTGCTCAGGGATGACTACCCCATACTATTCGAAGGACTGCACACCTGCTATCTGCTGAACAACAAAAAACTGAAAAACCGAAAAAAGATTGTCCGTACTCATAACATTGAACACGAATATTACAGCAGCCTTGCCCGTGTTGAAAAAAACATGTTCAGGCGTTATTATTTTCTGAACGAAGCCAGCAAACTTGCCCGTTTTGAAAAACAGCTCGACCATGCCAACGGCATTGCAGCCATCTCAATGAATGATGCTGCACATTTTTCACGCAAATATAAAAAAGTACGCACGATCTCAGCTTTTCACTCCAACGAACAGATTACCTCCAAACCAGGTAAAGGAACCTTTGCCTTGTATCATGGGAGCCTCGAAGTAGGCGAAAACAATGAAGCGGCCTTATTTCTGGTTAATGAGGTATTCAACGATTTAAAAATAAAGTTTTTTATCGCCGGCAACAAGCCAAGCAGCGAGCTCAAAACGGCTGTGAGTGGCAAAAAAAACATCTTCCTTAAAATGGGCATTTCCAGTGAAGAGATTTACGACCTGGTATCCGAGGCCCATGTAAATATTCTTCCTACCTTTCAGGCCACAGGCATAAAGCTTAAGCTCCTAGCTGCGCTGTTTCGCGGAAGGTTTTGCTTAGTCAACACTCCCATGATAGAAAAAACAGGACTCGAAAGCCTGTGTATTTGCAGAAATTCGGCAGATGAATTCAAAAAGGAATTAATAAGCCTTTTTAACAAAGATTACGACCTCAGCGAAAACAAAAAAAGAGAAGAAATTTTGATGCACAACGGCTTTTCCAATGATTACAATGCCGCAGCCCTCGTAGATCTTATTTTTGGTTAGCAGGCTGATACTCAAACACCCTCCCGTCATCGATACGCAGTGTGCGTGCAGGAAATCTTTTAAATAACAGTACGTCGTGGGTGGCCATCAGTACTGCAGTGCCTGTTTTGCTGATATTCATAAGCAACTCCAAAATATCTTCTGAAGTAGCCGGATCGAGGTTACCGGTAGGCTCATCGGCAATGATAATCTCGGGATGATTGAGCAAGGCCCGGGCAATACCCACCCGCTGCTGCTCACCTCCTGAAAGCTGGTTAGGCATTTTAGGACCTTTGCCTGTCAAACCCACCTTGTCCAAAACCTCGGTGATACGTTGCTGCATATCGTGTTTATCATGCCAACCCGTGGCACGCAGCACAAAGAGCAGGTTTTCGTTCACGGTACGGTCAGTAAGCAACTGAAAATCCTGAAAAACAATGCCTAACTTTCTTCTCAAATATGGAATTTCCTTTGTCTTGATGGTTCGCAAATCATAGGAAGCCACCCTGGCAACACCATCTCTGGCCGGAAGCTGCGCGTAAATAAGTTTCAGCAGGCTGCTTTTGCCGCGGCCCGTCGGGCCTATCAGATATACAAACTCTCCACGCTCAATGGCCATATTGACATTGGCAAGAACAAGAACTTCATTCTGAAAAACTGAGACTTTTTCAAGTTGTATGATGGTATTACTGCTTATTTCAAGATGTGTTTCCATAAATAAAATTGAATTTTCAAAAATAAGTTTTTTTTCTATACGGCAAAAAATCAAAATCATTATCTATTAACAATGAATCACATTGCTGCAAGACAAAGCTTTTTTGCAGTAGCTGCTTCGATATTTTCAGGACAGGCAAACTGCAAACAAGATTCAAAAATCGCTGTTATTAAAAATCAGTAATTCGTAGCCTTCTTCTCAAAATAGGCTTTGGGATGTTTGCATACAGGACAGTTTTCCAGCGCTTTTTTCCCTTTATGAACATAACCGCATTTGCGGCAAACCCATTCTTCGGATTCTTCGCTTTCAAAAACTCTATTATCCTCTACATTCCTCAGCAATTTCAAAAAACGTGCTTCGTGTTCCGCTTCAATTTTTGCGATAAGCTTAAAAGCCGTTGCTATCTGTGTAAAACCTTCTTCTTCGGCAATCGTTGCAAATTCAGGGTACAATTCTGTCCATTCTTCGTTTTCACCGTTGGCAGCCTCCACCAGGTTATCGGCAGTGCCTCCTATCATTCCTGCCGGATAGGTAGCCGTAATTTCAACGGGTCCTCCTTCCAGAAAACGAAAGAATATCTTGGCATGACACTCTTCCTGCAGGGACGTCAGGGCAAAAATTTCGGCAATCTGCTCATAACCATCCTTTTTGGCTTGCTTTGCAAAAAAAGTGTAACGGTTTTTGGCCTGCGATTCACCGGCAAAGGCTTTTAGCAGGTTCTTTTCAGTACGGGATCCTTTTATGTTCATAAATTTAATGTTTTGACGTGAAAAATCTTCCGCGGCGGATAAGCGGCGGATTAATGAAAAATACGGCAAATGGTGAAAAGAAATATGTTACCGGCATGATGGTATATCATTTTTCATTTGGTAACAAAATTACATAACCTTGGCAAATTGTGTATCTTTATGCCGTGTAATTTTTTTTTGTGAAAAACACTGGTAAATATCTTTTCTCCGACACTGATAAAAATATTTTCAGAAAATATCTGCAGGAAAAAATAGAATCGGGCTGCAGCCTGTTCATTTTGATGGATGAAAACACTAAAAAATTTTGCAAGTCTAAGCTGACTGATGATTTTCCCATCCTGAAAAACGCCGGAGAAATTGTGATAAAAAGCGGCGAACAGCACAAAACGCTTGAAACATGCAACCATATCTGGCTTAAACTTATTGCGCATCATGCCGACAGGCATTCACTGCTCATCAACCTTGGCGGCGGAGTGATTACCGATCTCGGCGGTTTTGCAGCGGCCTCGTATAAAAGGGGGATCAATTTCTGCAATATCCCAACGACGCTGCTGGGAACGATTGACGCGGCCATAGGAGGGAAAACAGGACTGGATTACCAGGGAATGAAAAATGTCATTGGTTGTTTTTCCTTTGCAGAAAAAACCTATATCAACCCTGAATTTTTGACTACACTGCCCGAACGACATATAAAGTCTGGATATGCTGAATTGCTGAAAATCGCCCTCATCTCGGATAAACTTTTATGGAAACAGTTGCAGCCACAAGATATCAAAGACCTTTCCTCCCTGACAACACTGATAAAAAAAGCTGTTCTCCTGAAGGACAAAATAGTACAACAGGATCCATTGGAAGATCATACCCGTAAGACACTGAATTTTGGCCATACCATAGGCCATGCCATAGAGTCGTATTCGCTGGAACACGACAAAAAACCATTACTTCACGGCGAGGCAGTAGCTATCGGTATGATTTGCGAATCGTGGATATCAAAAAAGAAAAAAATGCTGAGCGGTTCCGAACTTGATGAGATAATTTTTAAACTCATCAGGTGTTCCTTTAGCGAAAAATACAAAATTGACTTCGATGGGTTGTCGGCCTTTTTAATAAACGACAAAAAAAATTCCGGTCTGAAAATTAATTTCTCATTGCTCCAGGGCATCGGCAAGGCACAGATTGATAATTTCATTGATGAAAAAATGATTTCCGAGGCTGTTATGTTTTATAATAATCTCATATAAACGAAAAGCAAAACTCTCCACTTCCAAAAGAAATCGCAGATAAATGAGGCCGGTTATTATTCATAGCGATGCAGGCAATATAAAGGCCAGTATTAAGTTGCCCGCATCCAAAAGTATCAGCAACCGCCTGCTGGTAATTAAATCCTTATGCGATGCCCCTTTCAGAATAAACAATCTTTCATCATCGGACGATACCCGGATTCTTGGTGATTGCCTCAACAACAAGGAGCATTATCGGGTATTTGACGTAAAAGACGCCGGCACTCCCCTGCGGTTTCTCACGGCGGTATTTGCACTAACTCCGGGAAACAGGATGCTCACTGGCTCTCCTCGGCTACAGGAAAGGCCGCTGGCACCTCTGGTACAAGCCTTGAATGAGCTTGGGGCAATAATTTGTTTTACCGATAAACACGGTTTTCCTCCCTTGGTAATCAATGGCAATGACATTACCGGCGGCAGCATAGCCATCGATGCATCCATCAGCAGCCAGTTCATATCTGCCCTGCTGCTCATTGCACCCGCGCTGCCAAAGGGAATCGAACTGACACTTAAAAACAATACAGCTTCGGTTTCTTACATACGCATGACTTTGAAACTGATGGAGCACTTCGACATCGTTTCCAAATGGTTTCAGGATGTGATAACAATACGACCACAAAAATATCAGCCAACAGATTGCACCGTCGAATCCGACTGGTCGGCAGCCGCCTTCTGGTTCGAAATAGCGGCACTGGCCGAAAACGCCAATATCGAACTTCACGGATTGTCGTCCGATTCGCTGCAAGGTGATGCTGCAATAACAGAGATTTTTAAAAACCTTGGTGTGCAGTCCACCTTTGAGAATGATACACTTCGTTTGACAAAATGTGATGCCGCAACCAACTTTCTTCAGTATGATTTTTTTGAGACGCCCGACTTATTTCCTGCCGTGGTAGCCACCTGTGCAGCAAAAAATATTTCCTTCCGTTTTACCGGCCTTAAAAACCTTGCAATAAAAGAATCGGACCGCGTAAAAGCCATGGTTAACGAATTACAAAAATTTGGCTTTCGTTTTTCCTCACCCGACGAAAACACGCTGACATTCGAGGCTGGTACTCCCCTGGTTTCTGCAAGGGAAATTTCCTGTGCAACATACAACGACCACCGCATTGCCATGGCCATGGCGCCGCTGTCGTTGTTGGGAAAAAAAATATTCCTGGATCAGCCTTCCTGCGTTTCAAAATCATATCCCTCCTATTTTGAAGACCTGAAAAACTCAGGATTCCATGTGAAGTTTTCTGAAAATGATTATTTTTGAACGACAATTTTTTATTATGCAGATTTACAAACAGATTTCGGAAATCATCAGGCAAAATCAGGAAGCTGTGCTTTGTATCATAACCGATACCACAGGTTCTTCGCCGCGCAAAGCCGGCTCCAAGATGATCGTATTTCCCGACAAAAAAATCACCGGCACCATAGGAGGCGGAAGCATAGAATTTCAAGCAATCTCTGATGCGCTCGATGTCATGAAAACCGGCGTTCCCACAAAAAAAACCTATCAACTCGAAGAAGACCTGGCCATGCATTGTGGGGGTACCGTAGAGTTGTTTTTTGATCCGATAAAATCCCACCCCGACCTTTACATTTTTGGAGCAGGACATATTGGGCGCGTAGTAGCCAGATTTGCCAGGGATTTTGGCTTCAGGGTTACATTATTTGACCAGCGAGACAAAATTTTTGATGAATTTGACTCGGCGGCATACACCTGCATCAATGAGAACTATTTTGCTGCAATTGAAAAAGCAACTTTCAACTCCGGTACATTTTGTGTAATCGTAACTCCCAAACACCTGTACGATGAAAACATACTGATAAAACTCCTCAGGAAACCTCATGCGTACCTGGGAATGATTGGAAGCCCAGCCAAAGTTGCTGTCGCCCGCAAAAACCTCATCGAAAAAGAAGGCTTCACAGAGCAGGAAATCAACATGGTGGATATGCCTATCGGCATAAAATTTAATGCCGTAACACCGGAGGAAATTGCCATCAGCATTACCGCGAAACTAATAGATGTAAAAAACAGTCTAAACAAATAATATGAACAAAGTAAGCTTTGTGTTTAACGACCAGATACAGGAGATTGATTTTGCAAATTCGCCATACACACCAACCACCAGCGTATTAAAATACCTGCGTTCGCTAAACGGGCACAAAGGAGTGAAAGAAGGATGCGGTGAAGGCGATTGCGGAGCCTGCACGTTGGTGCTGGCCGAATTGAATGGCGATGGTTTACGGTATAAAGCAGTTGACAGTTGCCTTGTGTTTTTGCCCATGATACATGGGAAACAACTGATTACCGTAGAAAACCTAGCTGATGCCAAGGGAGACTTACATCCTGTACAACAAGCCATGATTGATTTATATGCTTCCCAATGCGGCTATTGTACTCCCGGCTTTGTAATGTCGTTGTTTGCCCTGTATAAAAGTCCTGTAAAACCTGTCAACGAGGTAATTCTGGATTCCATCACGGGTAATCTCTGCCGATGCACCGGCTACCTGCCCATCATCGAGGCCGCAGCAAAAGCATGCAGTAAAAAAGAAAAGGATATCTTTAGTATCAGGGAAAAACAAACTATAAATCTACTGAAACAAATCAACAATCAGGATGTTATTGTTATCACTACTCCGAAACAAAAATATTACAAGCCTTTCAAACTGACTGATGTCCTCGAATTAAAAAGAAAACACCCTGATGCGCTGATTATTTCAGGAAATACCGACACCGGTCTGCGGGTATCAAAAAAACATGAACTGTTAACTGAAATTATTGATATCTCAGCAGTAGAAGAACTGAAATCCATCACTGAAACAAAGCAGAGTCTTTCTATCGGTGCCGGTGTCAGCATGGAAGAAGTGAAACTGGCAACAGAAAAACTGTTCCCTGCCCTGCATAAAATGCTGTCGGTATTTGGCTCAAAACAGATCAGGAACCTGGCCACCATAGGAGGCAATATCGGATCGGCCTCGCCCATCGGCGACACCCTGCCTGTGCTGATGGCCTGCAACGCGGTGGTGGCATTGAGCAGCCACAACGATTCGAGGGTGCTCGGCATACAGGATTTTATCAAAGGTTACCGCACCACCGACCTGCGTAAAGACGAAATCATCTGTTCCATAGGAATCCCTTTTCCAGAGAAAGATCAGATTATTAAATCATACAAAATATCCAAGCGCAAAGACCTCGACATTTCAACCTGCAGCGCCGGATTTATGCTCGAACTCAACAAAAACGACCATACCGTCAAAAACATCATCCTCGCCTATGGAGGAATGGCTGCATTGACACGCCGTGCCACAAAAACAGAAGAATTTCTGGCAGGAAAAAAATGGTCAAGAACCACTGTTGAAAAAGCGGCAGCTATACTCTATCAGGAATTCACACCTTTATCGGATGCCCGTTCAGGCGAAGAATTCCGCCGCCTGGCCGCACGAAATCTTTTATGGAAATTTTATGAAGAAACCACTTCAAAAAAGTAGTATGAAAAAAACTTCAGAGACAATCCTCCACCACGATAGTGCAGCATTGCATGTAACCGGGAAAGCCGTATATGTTAACGACATGGAAGTCAGTGGGCAAACACTTTACGGAAAGGTGGTTTACAGCCCGCATGCCCACGCACAGATCATACGTTGCGATGTCAGCAAAGCAAGAATGGTAAAAGGTGTTCATGCAGTGTTGACGTACAAGGATATCCCCGGCGCCAACCAAATGGGCCCCGTAACCCACGACGAACCCTGCCTCGCCGAAAAAGAGGTTACTGCAATCGGCCAGGCGGTAGCGCTGATAGCCGCTGATAATGAGGAAACAGCCCTGGAAGCCGAAAAATTGATTGCCATATCCTACAAGCCGCTAAAACCCATACTGGATATAAAAACCGCCCAGACGGCCGACAACAGGATTGCGCCCACACGCACCATTGAAATGGGCGATATAGCCAAAGCATTTAAAAAATCTGCTCATGTTCTGGAGGGCGAATTGCACAGCGGCGCACAGGAACATTGGTACCTGGAAGCTCAATCAGCCCTGTGTGTCCCGGGCGAAAGAGACGAGATGATGGTATATGCCTCAAGCCAGAATCCATCGGAAACACAAGCCATTGTTGCTGAAGTGCTGGGCATCTCAAAAAAAGAAGTGGTTTGTGAAGTAAGGCGTATGGGGGGCGCTTTTGGCGGTAAAGAAACACAGGGCAACCATGTGGCAGCCTGGGCTGCACTGATGGCCAACTCAACCCGCAAAGCCGTCGCCGTGCACCTGTTCCGCGACGATGACCAGAAAATTACCGGCAAACGCCATCCTTTCCAGTCCACCTATAAAATCGGGTTCGACCATGAAGGCCGCATCAACGCCTACACCGTGGACCTTAATGCCGATGCCGGCCATGCCTCCGATCTGAGTATGGCTATCCTGGAACGGGCTATGTTACATGCCGACAACGCCTACTATATCCCTAATGTAAAAATTACTGCCACAGCCTGGCGCACTAACCACTTTTCAAATACGGCTTTCCGTGGATTCGGAGGCCCGCAGGGCATGGCCGTCATCGAATGCGCTATAGACCGCATAGCACGTTTCCTGAAAAAAGACGCCACCGAAATCAGAGTAAAAAACTTTTACACCGAAAACAAAGGCAACATCACTCCGTACCACCAGAAAATTGATAATATAAGGCTTCAAAAGATTTATGCCCGGCTAATCAAAACCGCTGAATACGCAAAAAGAAAAAAATCCATTGATCAATTCAACAAAAACAATGAATTTGTAAAAAAAGGAATAGCGCTAACACCAATCAAATTCGGCATTTCATTCACTACCTCTTTTCTGAATCAGGCAGGAGCCCTGGTGAACATTTACCGCGATGGCAGCGTGCTGGTCAATCATGGCGGCACTGAAATGGGACAGGGACTGAACACCAAAATGCTCCAGGTGGCTTCAGCCGAGTTGGGGATTTCTGCAAAGTATATCAAAGTTAATGCTACCAATACATCTAAGGTGCCCAACACATCTGCCACGGCGGCATCCAGCGGATCGGACCTGAACGGCGCTGCCGTAAAAAATGCGGTTGACATATTAAAAAACCGTTTGATACCGGTGGCATTTGAGTTATTGACAAACAAGTTTCCTGACAGGAAATTTTCGAAAAACAGAATCACTTTTTGTGAAGACCTTGTGTTCGACAAAATATACCCGAAACAAGCACTGCCTTTTTATGAGGTTATCGACAAAGCATACCTAAAGCAAGTCAGCCTGAGTGCCACGGGTTTTTACAAGACTCCCGACATTTATTTCGACAGGGAGAAAGGCATTGGAAAACCCTTTCATTATTTTGCCTACGGAATGGCGGTGGCAGAGGTGGAACTCGATATACTTACCGGCTCTCATAAGCTTGCAAGAGTTGACATTGTGCATGATGTTGGCGACAGCCTGAACGAACCCATAGACACAGGACAGGTTTGCGGAGCATTTATTCAGGGTGTAGGCTGGGTTACTACCGAAGAAATAAAATGGGACGACACCGGACGCCTTTTGACCTGTTCGCCCGACACATATAAAATTCCTTCTGCGCAGGATATCCCGGAGATATTCAACATACAACTGCTTGAAAACGCCGCTAATAATAACACCATACGAAAAAGCAAAGCCGTGGGCGAGCCTCCTTTTATGCTGGCATTCTCGGTATGGATGGCCCTGCGTTACGCAGTGGCTGCAGTTCGTAATCATGAATTAGATCCGGACCTGGCTATTCCTGCAACAAATGAAAAAATCGTGTTGGCCGTTGAAAAACTTTTGAAAACAAAAAATTAAGCCCTTGGGAAAAAGGCCTTGAGGAAACGTTAGTTGTTGAAAACACAGCAGGTTTGCATATGACTATATGCAGATGCGCCGCAAGCCTTTCTCAAAGCCTTGACTCTCTAAAAATTTTCTTATCTTTGCTGAAAAATAAACTAATTTTATATTTAAACTCACAGAATGGAAATGGAATATAATACCGGCAGGCCTTTGCTGAATATCACCGAATATGGCAGAAATGTCCAGAAAATGATTGAATACACTATGACTCTTGAAGACAGGGACGAACGCAATAAAGCTGCACGTACAATCGTGGCTATCATGGCTACGCTTTGTGGCAACCAAAAACAAGACACTGCCGAATTCAAACAAAAAATGTGGGATCATCTTTTTATGATGTCGGATTACAAACTGGATGTTGACGCACCTTTTCCCAAACCGGACCCTGAAACAAAAGAAAATGAACTGTTTAAGTGCTCTTACCCGAACAAATTCATCAAATACCGGCAATACGGGAAAAACATCGAAAACATGATTAGCCGTGCCATCGAACTGGAAGAAGGCGAAGAAAAAAGCCACCTGGTGCGTTATATCGCCAACCACCTGAAAAAACTTTACATCAGCTGGAACCGCGACTCCGTTTCTGACGAGGTTATCCTGGAACACCTTGCTGTTCTCTCTGAAGGCAAGCTGAAACTGAACGAAAACTTCAAACTTGAAAATACACGCGACCTGATTGCCGTAAACACCCGCAAAAAAACCTCCGGCAGTCCGTCCGACAACAAGAATAACAAATACCGCGACAAAAACTGGAAGAAGAAAAAACAACAGCAACAACAACAGCAATAATCATCAGCCGTCGATAACAATAAATTTGTATCCTGAACACTAATGGTTTTAAAAAATAAAATCACATGAATACATTTGAAGTTATAGGAGGAAAATCCCTGAACGGTGAAATTGTACCGCAGGGCGCAAAAAATGAAGCTTTACAGGTTATCAGCGCCGTGCTGCTGACTCCTGAAAAAGTTACCATCAGCAACATCCCCGATATTGTGGATGTCAACAGACTCATAGGCCTGCTGGCTGACCTGGGCGTGGAAGTAGAAAAAATCGCACCGGATACTTATACGTTTAAAGCCGACAAAATCGACCTGGATTACATTTCATCCGAAAAATTCATCAGGCAATCATCCAGCCTGCGGGGTTCGGTGATGCTGATAGGGCCGCTGCTGACACGTTTCGGCAATGCTTATCTGCCCAAACCCGGCGGCGACAAAATCGGCAGGCGCCGGGTGGACACACACATCCTGGGTTTTCAAAAGCTGGGCGCACAATTTGAATACAATTACGGTAATAACATTTTTAAGATTTATGCCGACCGCCTGAAAGGCAGCTATATGCTTCTCGACGAAGCTTCTGTAACCGGTACAGCCAACATTATCATGGCTGCTGTGCTGGCCGAAGGAAAAACCACCATTTTCAATGCCGCCTGTGAACCTTACATTGTTCAATTGTGCAATATGCTCAACAATATGGGCGCCTGCATCAGCGGCGTACGGTCCAACTACCTCACTATTGAAGGAGTTTCCGAACTCCATGGATGCGAACACCGGCTGTTGCCCGATATGATCGAAATAGGCAGCTTTATCGGCCTGGCCGCCATGACAAAATCAGAGATTACCATCAAAAATGCCGGTTACGACCATCTGGGCATGATACCTGACGTTTTCAAAAGACTGGGAATAAAACTCGAACGCCGTAATGATGATATCTATATCCCTGCCCAGGAATCCTATGAAATAGAAAATTACCTCGACGGCTCTATCCTGACTATTGCCGACGCCACCTGGCCGGGTTTCACCCCCGACCTTATCAGTGTCGCCCTGGTTGTTGCCACACAGGCCAAAGGCAGCGTGCTCATACACCAGAAGATGTTTGAAAGCCGCCTGTTCTTTGTAGACAAACTGATAGATATGGGCGCCAAGATTATCCTTTGCGACCCCCACCGGGCCACGGTAATCGGACTGAACCGCGAACACCCCCTTCGTGGTATATCCATGTCATCACCGGATATACGCGCCGGAGTGGCCCTGCTTATTGCAGCACTCTCCGCCCAGGGAAAAAGCACTATCTATAACGTAGAACAGATCGACCGCGGCTACCAGCGTATTGATGAAAGACTCAGAAAACTCGGCGCTGAAATTGTCAGAAAATAAAATTCTTTGTTCAATTTTTATTTATTACTTTTGTATTATTATTTAGACTGAATAAAAATTTGTACTATGGAAAATAATAATTTACTGGACGATATTACCCAAAACGAATATAAATACGGCTTCTATACCGATGTGGAGATGGATGCGGCGCCAAAGGGCCTGAACGAAGACATCATCCGTTTTATTTCAAAAAAGAAAAACGAACCCGATTTTATGCTCGAGTTCAGGCTTAAAGCTTACAAAAAATGGCTCACCATGAAGCAGCCCAACTGGGCACATCTCAACATACCGCCTATCGACTACCAGGATATTATCTACTATGCCGCACCAAAAAAAACCAAAAAGGCAGGCAGCATGGATGAAGTGGATCCCGAATTGCTGAAGACTTTCGACAAACTCGGCATTCCCCTCAATGAGCAGAAGATTCTTTCAGGTGTGGCCGTGGATGCCGTTATCGACAGCGTTTCGGTAAAGACCACCTTTCAGAAGACTCTGGAAGAAAAAGGCATCATTTTTTGTTCCATAAGTGAAGCTATCCAGAACCACCCGGAATTGGTAAAAAAACATCTGGGCTCTGTGGTGCCAACAGGTGACAATTATTTTGCCGCGCTCAATTCGGCTGTTTTTACCGATGGCTCATTTTGTTATATTCCCAAGGGTACGCGCTGCCCCATTGAACTGTCCACCTATTTCCGCATCAATGCCGCCAATACCGGGCAGTTTGAACGCACCCTGCTCATTGCCGACGAAGGGGCTTACGTAAGTTATATGGAAGGGTGCACCGCTCCCCGCCGCGATGAAAACCAACTGCATGCCGCGGTCGTGGAAATTATTGCCATGGAAGATGCCGAAGTGAAGTACTCCACCGTTCAAAACTGGTACCCCGGCGATAAAAACGGCGCCGGTGGCATTTTCAACTTTGTTACCAAAAGAGGAATATGCAAAGGCAACAATTCAAAAATATCATGGACACAGGTGGAAACGGGCTCGGCGATTACATGGAAATATCCCAGCTGCATACTGAAAGGTGATAATTCGGTAGGTGAGTTTTATTCGGTGGCGGTAACGAACAATTATCAGCAAGCCGACACGGGAAGCAAAATGATACACATTGGCAAAAACACCAGGAGCACTATCATCTCCAAAGGAATTTCAGCCGGAAAAAGCCATAACAGCTACCGCGGACTCGTCAGGGTGAATAAAAGCGCTGTCAACGCCCGTAATTTCTCACAATGCGACTCATTGCTGATGGGCGACAAATGCGGTGCCCACACCTATCCCTACATAAAAGCAGAAAACAAATCAGCTATTATCGAGCACGAAGCCACCACCTCCAAAATTTCTGACGAGCAACTATTTTATTGCAAACAACGAGGCATCGACCAGGAAAGCGCCATCAACCTCATTGTCAACGGCTATGCCAAGGAAGTACTCAACAAATTACCGATGGAATTTGCCGTAGAAGCTCAAAAGCTGCTCTCCATCAGCCTCGAAGGCAGCGTGGGATAATACCAAATTGAAATATAAATTAGTCCAACAGGACGTATTGATATTTCTCGTTTAATTATACTGAAGGTTATATTTAATAGTGCAAACGAGTGAAGCGAAGTTTAGACTATATTATTTTTCCAATCGGTATAAGTCAGACTTTCTTTTTCCGGTAAAAACGGGCCTCGCCTACCATCAGGCCTGCCAGGGTGATGAATATTCCAGCTATCTTCACCACGCTGAAGTGTTCCTTAAGATACACATACGATAGTATCGCGGTGAAAATAGGTATTAAATAAGTGAAAACAGTAGCTTTTGAAACACCAATATTTTTGGTGCCGGCATTAAAAAGTATATAAGCCAGCGAAGAGGCAAAAATAGCCAGGGCCAGCAGGTTGAAAATCAAAGTTGAATTAAATTCGAAACTAACCAGATCGTTGAAATCAAAAATCAGCACCAGTGGCATAAAATAAAATATCCCGATAATATTGTTGGTTGCAGTGATGGTATAAGGGTTGTATTTCTTTAGCATGTTTTGCAGCAGGTAGCTGTATCCAAAAACACTGCTCACCGCCAGGCACATGCACAACAGCCCAAAAGGGGAAGCGGCAAGCGAAAGATCTTTATTAAGCACCACCATCAACACCCCGATAAACGAAATAAAAATGCCTAAAAAATTATTGGACTTCAACGGTTCTTTGGCGAGAAAATACATTGTAAAAGGCACAAACAACGGTATAGTAGAAACCATAATTGCTGCCACAGTAGGCGAAACATATTTGATACCATTGCTTTCGCCCAGGAAATACAAAAAAGGCTGAAAAAAAGCCATCAGCAAGAATTTGGGGACATCACGCTTTTGTACTTTTTCCAACTTTTTATAAAAAATTGAAAACAACAGCAGAAAAACCGACGAGAGTATAAGCCGCAGAAACACCGTGGTGAGCGGATTCAGATAGTGATACACAGCCTTGATCCATATATAGGAGTAACTCCAGAAAATCATGGCAAGTATCAGCGCGAGGTAAGTAAGAGCAGCCTTATTCTTCATAAACAGGAGTGCAAAAGTATTGTTTTAATCCCAATAATCGGTTCAGGTTTCCAAAAAAGAGTTTTTGAAAATTATCTTAATTTTACAAAAAAAAATTATGCCGGACCACCCCAAAAAAACCAAACTCCCTCCCCTTTTTATTATCAATGCCACCATAGGTTTTCGGAATTTCCTGTTAAAAACAGCAGCGGGAATGCTGCCGGCCACTTATGTGATGCTGGAAGAAGCATCGAAAGTATGGAAGGTCAAAGCCATCGAGATAGCTGCCAGCCTAAATATAGCAGGCCACCTTAAACAACAGCCACTCTCCGTTGACCAACTGGCTGGGCTTACCGGCACCGATGCCGATGCCCTGTACCGGGTGCTTCGCGCTTTGGCAGGAGAAGGCATTTTTAAAGAGCTCCCTGGCAGAGTGTTTAAAAACACAAGATTATCATTGGCCATAGCCCCGCAGAAAGACTCCGTAAAGTATTTCTCCATGCATCATATCGGCGAAACCAACTGGGCGCTGACAGGTGATATGACCTATTGTGTAAAGACAGGCAAAAATGCCTTTGAACACAAATTCAACACCACTCCTTTTGAACACCTCGCTGTTCATCCCGATGAAAATGACATTTTCAATAAAGCCATGACAGAAACGGCTGAGCTTTCGGGCAGCATCATGGCAGACTCATATCCTTTCGGAAAATACAAAACCATTGTTGATATTGGTGGCGGCCAGGGCCTGCTGTTGGCACAAATACTCGATAAACACCCAGGTCCCACGGGTATTCTTTTTGATCAGCCCCACGTTGTCGCCAGTGCAAAAGAACATCTGGCAGACAACAAACTGCAAAACCGCTGCACCATTACCGAAGGAAGTTTTTTTGATGCCTTGCCTGTTACCTGCGACCTCTACATCCTGAAAAATATCATACACGACTGGAACGATCAGGACTCGCAAAGGATATTGAAAAATGTTCACCATTATATGCCCGGAGGCGCCAGACTGCTTCTCATTGAAACCATTATCAAAGCCGACAACAAACCCTCTTTCGGGAAGTTCATTGACCTACAGATGCTAATAGGCACACAAGGTGGACGCGAACGAACCCGGGATGAATTCACTGCGTTGCTGAATGATTCAGGCTTCCGCATAACCAAAATAATCAATAATGCCACCCCCTTCAGTTTTATTGAAGCCGTGAAAAAATAAATGCAATCGGTTGATTGTCTGATGAATTCAGCATTTTGTTTTTGTGTATAACTTATTAAGGCGTTTTTTGCATTTATTTTATAATTTTGCCAAAAAAAATTAACAATGGATTTAAAGGAAATACTTTCAGTAGCAGGAAAACCAGGTTTGTACAAAACTATTGCAAACACCAAGACAGGAATGATTGTTGAATCGCTGATTGACAACAAAAGGATACCGGTTTACGCTTCGGATAAAATCAGCAACCTGGAGGATATATATATTTTTACTACAGAAACGGAAAAACCGCTGAAAGAAGTTTTTAAAATTATCTACGACAGGGAAAAAGGCGAAAAATGCATCAGCCACAAAGAAGATGATAGAAAATTAAAAGAATATTTTGGCCAGGTATTGCCCGATTATGATAAGGATAGAGTGTACACCTCGGATATCAAAAAAGTTTTCGCGTGGTACAACCTGCTTATAGAAAACAAGTTGCTTGATTTCACTGAAAAAACAGAAGAACCGGCTCCTGTTGAAGCAAAAGAAGAAAAAACTGATGAACCGGCAGAAACAAAAAAAGCAAAAACCGAAAAAAAAACCGGCAGGCAAAAAAAGTCTGACGCCAACGGGAACGAAGAAAAATAAAGAAATAAAAGTCCGTGCTGCGGACTTTTTTTTTGCACCGCTATGAAGAAATACCAAAAGAACCTCTCGATTGTCAGTAATTTAAAACTGAATGAAGATTATTTCATTCTTGGGCTTAGCTCTTCCGATCCTTTGCCCGAAATGTGGCCCGGGCAGTTTGCAGAAGTTCTGGTAGAAAACAACCCTAAAGTCTTTTTACGCCGTCCTGTCTCGGTGCATGACGTAGATTACGAAAACAACACAGTATTCCTTCTTATAAAAATTGTCGGCGAAGGCACCCGTAGCTTATCGCTTCTGCATGAAGGGATGCAGCTCAACCTGGTGTTTCCGCTTGGCAATTCTTTTTCCATGGATAATGTTGACAGGGTGTTACTGGTGGGGGGCGGCTGCGGCATAGCGCCATTGCTGTACCTGGCCCGATGCCTGCATAACAGAGGCATAAAAATAAGCACACTGCTGGGAGGGCGGACAGTGTCTGATATTCTGCGGATTCCGGAATTTGAAAAATACGGAGATGTCTTCATCTCAACTGATGACGGGAGCCTGGGCGAAAAGGGTTTTATCACAAAAAACTCGCTGCTCGAAAACATAAAGGACTACGACAGACTATACTGTTGCGGACCCGAAATTATGATGAAAGTAATAGCGGCTATTGCAGACGAACACGGGGTGGATTGTGAAGTATCCCTCGAGAATACAATGGCCTGTGGCATCGGAGCCTGTCTGTGCTGTGTTACCAAAACCATACACGGCCACAAATGTGTGTGCACCGATGGACCTGTTTTCAATATAAAATTACTGACATGGCAGACCTGAAAGTGAACATCGGAAAAATGGTGTTGAAAAACCCTGTACTCACCGCTTCCGGAACTTTTGGCTATGGAAGCGAATTTGAGGATTTTTTGACTATCGATACGCTGGGTGGCATCATCGTAAAGGGAACCACCCTGGAACCGCGCGAAGGCAACGACTATCCCCGTATGGCAGAAACACCATCAGGCATGCTCAACGCCGTTGGGTTACAAAACAAAGGCGTGGATGCGTTTATCAAAGATATCTATCCCAAAATTAAACATTACAATACCAACATCATCGTAAACGTGTCGGGCTCACAGCTGGAAGATTATATCGCTGTGGTTGAGAAACTCAATTACCTTGAGCATATTCCAGCCATCGAATTAAACATTTCCTGTCCTAATGTTAAAACCGGCGGGATGGCCTTCGGCACCAGTTGTGCTTCGGCTTCCGAAATCACACGTGCGGTTCGCCAGGCATACAAAAAGACTCTCATCGTAAAATTATCACCTAACGTTACCAGCATTTCGGAAATAGCCAAAGCCGTTGAAGATGCCGGGGCCGACAGTGTGTCGCTGATAAACACCCTGCTGGGTATGGCCATCGACGCCGAAACTCAAAAGCCCCTCCTTTCAACAATTACCGGCGGCCTTTCCGGGCCATGCATTAAACCCGTTGCGTTACGGATGGTGTGGCAGGTATCCAAAGCTGTAAAAATCCCTATAATTGGATTAGGTGGCATTATGAATGCTTCCGATGCAATAGAATTTATTTTGGCCGGTGCTACTGCCATACAGGTGGGTACCGCTAATTTTATTGATCCGTCCATCAGCGGAAAAATCGCAGGAGGCATTGATGACTACTGCCAACGGCACAAGGTTTCATCCATCAAAAGCCTGACAGGCAGCCTGAAATGCTGATCGCTAAACAGTCATAACCGGAAAGATTTCGAAGCAAGCAAAAACCTGTAGTTTTTTTTCTTGAGATACAATATTAACTTACCTGAGTTCGGGTTAAAAATATTGTGTCTTTACTCCGTTAGGAGTTAAATATCAATAGAAAAGAAATACAAAAAACATTTATTCTCCGTTAGGAGATTAACGTTTTAATAATGTTTATGTCCTAAC
>Ga0208459_1000537_pt1 | contig 42080 bp, 35 predicted proteins | sample AD_UKC087_MetaG_FD_184433 | JGI IMG/M metagenome (GOLD analysis project Ga0208459, IMG submission 184433) | Active sludge microbial communities of municipal wastewater-treating anaerobic digesters from USA - AD_UKC087_MetaG (SPAdes) (version 2) | ecosystem: Engineered > Bioreactor > Anaerobic >... | reverse complement strand
ACGTTCTTGTTGCAGTAGTCGGTCAGGAACGTCCTGGCGGCCTTGGGATCCTTCTTGAACAGCTCCACGGCCATTGCGTCTATCGCGCTCTGCTCCTTCATCCACTTGCCGGTCGTCTTCTCGATCTGCTTCTTCACGTCGACAGATATGTAAGACCACCAGTAGTCTGCGAAGGTGCTGACGGCGGATACCGCCCAGCGGAAGGACTCGCGGGTGAACTCCTGGTGCGAGCCGGCCTTCTCGTTCATGACCGGCGACACGGTGTTCACACCGGCGTAGAAGGGCACGTAGCAGGTAAGGTCAGGGTTGGTAGGACCATACCAGACCACTCCGCCCACTTCGTCGGGCAGCCACCTGCGGCTCTGGGTTATGGTCACGTACTCGCACTGTACCTGCGAGATACCGCGCTGCCAGCCGTAGCTCTTGCCGAGATAGCTGAAGCCGTTGGGGCGGTAGCGCCTGGGGTCGCTCCAAGGACCCGCGGTCAGGCCCTTGGTCGTATCGAACTCCGTTCCCTCGTAGTGGTCGGCCTTGATGGCCATGATGTCAGCGAGGGTGAGCTTCTCCTTTACCGGCACGCTGAAGGGCAGGTCCTTCTCGTCGATCTTTCCCACCAGGTCCGGGTTGCACAGCGTCATCACGCGCCATATCCTGCGCCCGCAGGTCTCGACGGATGCGTAGGCGAGGAAGTTCTCCCTCCAGCTGAAGGGCTCCTTGCTGTCCGCTTTCCACCAGCCCTGGGCGATGGCGTACTCCTTGATGCCGGGCGCGAAGAGGAAGTTCTCCGGGTCGTTGAAGTTGATCTGGTCTATCACCGGATGGTTCGCCGAAGCGGCGACGTGTCCGTCCGGTACCCTCTGGGCCACCCAGAATGCGCCGGGCTCGTCATCGCCGACCTGCCACAGCGGGCCGGGGCCGATGATCTCGAATACCCATGCTTCGTACGGGTCCGCCACGGAGAGCTCCTCGCCCCCGTCGCTGTAGCCGTACTTCTCGGCCAGGCTGCCCATTACCAGGATGGCCTCGCGGGCTGTAGCGCCGCGCTCCAGGGCCAGCATGGACAGGTTGGTGATGTCGAAGTAGCCGTTGGTGTTGGAGAGCTCGCGGCGGCCTCCTATAGTGGTCTCACCGATGGCCACCTGCTGCTCGTTCATGTAGCCGAAGATCGACGAGGTCAAGTATCCGTAGGTGTGAGGCACCTGGGGGATCTTGTTTCCCGTCGGCTGTCCGGCCACCACATGTAGCTGGTTGCCGCTGGTTCCCTGCGGGATGTTCAGCACATCCACCATCGAGCCCTGCGGCCAGTTCTTCGCCGGTACCTTAAAGAACTCGAAAGGCGAGCTTCCGGAGTCGCACGTGTGGGTTACCGATGAGAAGCCCTCAACGGTGGAACCCGGTGGCAGGACTACCGAAGTGCAGGCCAGGGCCCCCGTAGAGAACAGCGCGATTACTAATGCCAGCATGGCTGCAGCAATCGTGAATCTCTTCATCGATTCATTACCTCCTACTTAGCAAGATAGACATTGTCTGCTGTTTCTTGGATTTCCCTCCCTCAACTTGGATGAGCATGACGGTCCGGGTATATATATACCCTTTGTTATTATACTTGGGAAACAGACACATACCTGCATGCTGGAAAAAAGAAATGCAAAAAACGTGCAATAAAAAAAGTGGAGGGACAAAAAATAAAGTCCCTCCACCGGATATATATACCAATTCACATACTCTTCACATAGTCTACTTCTGAGGATAGAGGACTGCGGGATCCTTGCTTTCCACAACTTTACGCAGCCATGCCTCTGGGTAGGCGACACCTGTCTTCCTTCCTGTCTTGGTGTCGAATACGAAACCGGCGTCGTACTTCCACATCAAGTTGTCCAGCAGCTGCCACCAAGTTGTAGTGACCTTCTCCACGTTGGAGTTGGCGTACTCGGTTATCGCCTTTATCGCCGCTGCCTTGTCCTTCGCGAGCAGGGCGGTCACGTCTTTCTCGAAGCTGGCCTGATTCTCGAGGGCGCCGCCTTCGAACTTGTCGATGACGGCCATGACGTCCTTGCTCATGTACGACCACTTGAGGTCAGCGTAGGTGCCAACCGACGATATCGCCCACCTGAAGGATTCGCGAGTGAATATGCTGTGGGCTCCCGCGCCGGGGCCGCTGATCGAAGACGACAGCTTCGTCATCGAAGGATAAAGAGGCACATAGCAGGTCAGGTCGGGGTTCGCAGGACCGTACCAGAAGCAGCCAAGCTCATCGGGGACGGACTTCCTGCTCTGGGTTACGATAGAGTATTCGGTCTGCACTTGTGATATGCCCCTCTGCCAGGAATATGTCACGCCGTCTACCTTGAAAGACATGCCGCGGTATCTCCTGGGATCGTTCCAGGGCCCGGCGCTCAAACCTATAGTCATATCAAATTCAGTGCCTTCATAATGGTCCCTGTTTAGGTTCATGACGTCGCGGATGCCCAGCTTCGACGCCACGGGTACGGAGAAGGGCAGGTTAGTCTCGTCCAGCGTAGGACCTATAGCTGGATTGACCAGGCTGAATATCCTCTTGATCCTCCTGCCGGAGTATTCGGCCCTCTGCGAGTTCGTGAAATGTACGCGCCAACTGAAAGGTATGCCAGAAGCAGGATCGTACCACCCGTTCTCTACGGCGAACTCAACTATCCCAGGGGAGCACATGAAACCGGACGTGTTGTCCGTTTCGAGCGCGCCTATGGTGGATGCGTTGCATGTCGCCGATATCTGGCCGTCAGGGACTCGCTTTGCCACCCAGTAGGCGCCCGGTTCTGCGTCACCTTGCTCCCATAGCGCTCCTGGACCTACTATCTCGAAAGTCCAGGCTTCGTTCGCATCGCCCACGGCCAGCATCTCGCCGCCCTCGGTGTATCCGTACTTCTGTGCCAGCGTACCCATGATCATGATTGCCTCGCGAGCGCTGGAAGCCCTTTGCATGGCCAGAAGTGAAAGGTTCTGGATGTTCAACCAGGCGTTCTTGTTCTGCAATTCCCTCCTGCCGCTGAAGGTAGACTCACCTATGGCGACCTGTTTGTCGTTCATGATGCCGAAGCTTCCGCTCATTATGTATGCATTGGTCTTCTCAACCTGGGGGATGAGGTGCCCGGAGCCCTGCCCCTGACCGCTCTTAGGATCGCTCATCTGCACACAAGTAAGCGCTTGAACCAGCACGGGGATGTCATAGAGGGCTCCTTTCTCGAAGGTCTTGGCCTCCACCTTGTACAGCTCCCATGGAGCGCCTCCCGCATCGCACGTGTGCGTTACGGACGTGCTTCCTGTCACCGAGCTCGATGCCGGCAGCAGGATGGAAGTGCACGCCGATGACACTGAAGACAGCGCAAGCACGGTCAGGATGATTACGATTGACGCTATCGTGTTCCTTCTTCTCATTCCAGTTCCTCCTCCTTCGTTCATATCGGGATATAAAAAATGAAGCCCGGCCATCTTCGCCGGGTTCCTACCTATATCTGGCCTCACACAGGCAGGTTATTCAATTGTTCAAACGCCAGTAATAAAAGTAGCTGAAGCTGCTAAAGCTGAAGCCATATACGAAGGACGAAAAAGAAGGGCCATGGAAAACCATGGCCCTTGATGTCCTGACTCCGGAGGATGCGGGATTGGACGAACTGCCAGTATTATCGGTAGTATTTAGTCTCATACCGCACCTCCTCGTCAACTTTGCCTACTAGATTACATAATCGCCGAAGGAAAAGCAATAATTATTTACATCTCTTCAATCTGTGCGCCTTCGGCTGCAGGATCCAAGAAGTACTCTTTCAGGCCGTTAGCCATGATCTCCTCGAATGTAGGAGCCGAGAAGAGTATCTGCTTATCCTCATAAGTATACGACCATTCCTCGATTATCAACGTAGCCGTAGTAAAATGACGTCCTACCCTCAAGTCGATGGATTTTCCCTCTTCGGGGTCGTAAGGGCAGAACAGCAAGCCGAGATCTCCCAGCTTACCTAGGAACTCATCCTTGCCGTCAAGCAGGAGCTTCTCTGTCTTGGGGCCTGTCGGTTGGTCGAGGAAGGGCTCCGGCGCTTCGAACAAGAAGGGATACGCATCGGGGTCGCCCGTCGCAGGATCGCCTATCTCCCTATGAGAGAAGCCCCTCGCAAGCTGCGGGGAACGGAAGGTGACTATCTCGAAAGGCGCTGAAAGCAGCGCGAACGAAGCAATGTTCATGCTCTTGTCGGGAGCTACGATGCAGTTCGTGACTGGGTAGAACAGCTCGGCTTCATGCATGTCGATTACTATGTCGAGCTCTTCCTTCTCTACCAGCTGCATGACCGCATAAGTTGCTTTCTCGGTTAGGTTGCCATTCGGATTGCCAGGGAAGCAGCGGTTAATGTTCCTTGCTTCCACATAGGACTGAGACTGTCCGGTGGGGTAGTGGAACTGGATCTCCGGGTCAGGCCACTGGTCGACCGCGGAGGTGTTCCTGTCTCCCATCCTGAATTTCCTAAGACCGTAGTTTGTCTCTATGTTGTAGTAGAGCGGGAAGCCGCCCGAAGCCTGGGTAGTAGTGGACGCACTCCTGTTGATATGGGGTATGACGACCACTTTTCCCTTGGTTACTTCCATACTCTCGATCGCCACTACGGCGGCGACTATGCCGGAAGGTTCGCAAGCGTGGGCCCCTCCGAACATCAGGACTCCGCCCCCGGGCTCCTGACCTTCCAGGATGAAGACCTTAGTATCCGCAGCGGTGCCTTTTATGCCGTCGAAGTACTCAGATAACATGGTCACACGGGTCACACCAGGTCCGAGCACTACGGTTTCCTTGTAGTTCCTCTGGGCATATAGGCTTCCGCCACCTACGGCAATAACCGCGATGGCCACAAGGGCCAATATCATCTTTACCGTGCTGTTTTTCATGGATTTGCCCTCCATTTCAGCCTATTTGAACCTCAATATCCTATCGATCAGCGGAATCATTATTACTACGTACATGGCAGCATCCTGCATTTTCTTGGTCTTCAGGAAATTGTTGATTATCAACAAGACGATTGCAGCTGCCATTATGTGGTATATGGCATTAATTACGGTTGCCATTCTCAGGACCTCCTATCCTTAAGATCACCAAATCGGCCAGTTGACTATCTTGCCGCCGAAGTAGACCAGAACGAAAGCGATCGCGGTGATGAACACCCACGGAACGGCGGCTCTCTTCAGGAATTGGCCGTAAGTGCCCTTATAGTCGGTGGTCTGCCTTGTCATCCTGTAGATTATCGCAGTGGGAGGCAGCGCGTCGCCTAGCGCCCACAGCAGGGAAAGGCCAGATATCACCAACGGCAGGGCCTGGTTGAAACCGCGAGAAGACATGGTCCAGATAAGCGGGATACCGATGACAGCCGCTCCGCCGAAGCCGAGCACTCCTTCTGTTATTGGGTTCACAACGAGCAGGCTGATAAGCATCACCTGTATCGGTAGAGCGATTATCGCGAACGATACGAGGCCTCTCACGCCGGTGACCGAGAGTATCTGGATGAATATCCCGACGACGATCATCGTCGTCATAAGGGGCAGCAGCTGTGTAAGCGTGTTCTCGGCCAGCTTGAGGACGTTTATCTTGGCGCTCTTAGGAGCGCAGATGAGTGCGAATACCGCGCTGATTAGGAATACCAAAGGCAGTCCTAGAGTAGGTATGACGAACTTTACCACCCTGGGGGCCATGAACAGGATTACCAATACCAAGAAAGGTATCAGTAGCCTTATCGCGTTCATCCCTGCAGGAATTTCGGGTAGCTTCTCCGTCTCATCAATGGCGGCGGTCTTCTTGATGCCTAGCCAGAAGATAACGAAAAGGCCGCAGATGAGGACGGGCCACAATAGCGGAAGCTCAAACCCGACATAAGGTACTCCGGTACCTCCGCATATGAGCATGGCCCAGATGGATACGGGAGGTGCAACCGCGGCGAGGCCTGCCAGGAAGAATATCATCGCTGCGGCCCTGTCCTTGGATACTCCTATCCTCGATAGGACCAAAGCGGCAGTAGAGCCTGCCACAAGCACCGAAACGCTGCCGGCGCCCGTTATGGCACCGGGGACGAGCATCAGAATCATCACCAGAAGCAATGCCAACGGCCTTATGTTAGATACGCTCAATATGGCCTTCGCCATGAGGGTAAGGCCGCCGGATTCTTTGATGATGTTCATGAAGAATGTCGCGAAGAAGAAAATCAGGATCAAGTCAAGGTAGGTAGCTGCGCCTTCAGCTATGTGCCTTAGAGGCAACAACAGTTCGAGGCGGTTTACGTCGGGAAGGATTATTCCTCCGACTATTGAAGCCGCTATAGCGGTCACGAACATGCTCAGTTCGACGCTCAGCTTCAACTTCGTACTGGCCAGTACGTAAACTACCACCATGACCGCAAGGACTATCAAAGTCAATGTATACATGCAAAATACCCCTTTCGCGGTCAGTTTCCTGACTAAATGGATATAGCCCGGAGGTGTATCGGTTGCGGGGAACGCTCCGGGCTATATCTGTTGTATGCCCGGTTACTTAACGCCGAAGATCTCTTTGAGTAGGTTGATCTTATCGTTCGTAGCCTTGGGCAGTGTTATTAGAGGTATATTGGCCTTCTTGGCAATGTCTGTGAACTTCCCGTCCTGGTTGGAGCTCTCCTCGACTATCAGGCAGTTCATCTTGGGCGCTACGGCGTCGATTATCTGCTCGAATTCAGAACCCGGCTTGCCTCTCATGGGAAGGCCCTCGATATGCATGCCGATCATCTTCAGCTTGTTCTTCACGCAGTAGTCGATGATGCCGTTTATCCTCTTGAGCTCATCTGCCATAGTCAGGCCTGACGCTCCCATGCCCTTAAGGCTGTAGCCTATGACGAAGACCACCGTCTTGTAAGGTGTGCCCTTCGGCGCGGTCGAGTTCAGCCTTACGTAGGCATCGCCGGTTCCGCCCTCTTCCTTGCTCTTCATGGTGGGCAGGCCAACGCCTGCGGCCACATCCTTGGCATCGGGTATGTCGGACCAGTCAAAAGGTATCTTGCCTCTGTTCATCAAAGCCTCTACGGTGAAGATACCGCCGCTCTGCCCTGCACAATGCATCAGGACGGGTAGCTCTGCCGTGAACGGTACGGCAGCGGATGCGGCGTAGGGCATCAGCATAGCTGCTGCCATCGCCACGATTGCCAGGACTAGTACTACGCGCTTCATTCTGGACATCTTCCTTCCTCCTTATGTGAATTCGTATGCACGTCATCGTCATCCGCGGGCATTCGTCCGATTCGTTTCTATACCTTCAAGGCATCAATAGTCAACGAATTTTGGCATTTTGATGCATTTATATACGAGATGCCCGGTTAGGCGGTTCTGCAATTATGACGTTCCACGACAGCACATTGTTCGTGCCTAGGGCGTTGTGCTCGTAATCGAGGGCATCATCAGCTTCCTTATCATCAGGTCCAGCTGATCGGCCTCTGCATTCATTTCCAGCTGCAATGTAAATTCCTCGATCCTCTCAAGTAGGGCCATGTTGGTCTTGTCCGCTGCCGCGATGGATTTGCGTATCTCCTCGGCCGCCTCGTCGTTTTGGCCCTTCTCGATTAGTAGCTTTGCGAATGCCATATGTACGAAGGTGTTGTTGGGATCCTTCTTGACGGCACTTTCGAAGAACTTCCTGAACTGCGCATCATCGCCTAAAGCAGAGTAGGCTTTCGCTATCGTCACGTCAATGTAGGCATCCTTCGGCTCAGCCTTCCTTGCCTTCGAATAATAGCTGATGGCCGCCTTATAGTCTTCCGCGGCGAAGGCCTTCCTGCCAAGCACCCTCTTGTCTAGGATCTTTATCTTCGAGCTTTCCTCAAGGGCCTTGTACCAGGCTTGGGAAGTCTGGAGCTCAAGGTCGATCTCCATGGTCGTCTTGATGAAGTCCTTCGTCTCCTCATATACGAGGTTGGGGCTGGTTTCCTTCCTCTTCAGGTACTCCGCGTACAGCATCTCCTCGGTGACTTCAGGGATGTTCCACTGGGTTTCCGGGTACTTGTCCACGGTGTACATCTCTATCATGTACTGCTTGAAAGAAGCTTCAGTGAATCCCCATGAAGACAAGAAAGCCTCCCATTCGGCCTGCGACTGGGTCTGGCCTTTTTGGTCCGTTATGGACTTATCAATCTCTTCAATGTTCGCTACGTAACCCTTCTTAGCCGCGTCAAGAAGGACGACTTTCTGTTCGACGAGCATATCCATGACCGCTACTCTGAGATCGTCGATATTATCGTCAGTGATCCTTTGCGTCCCTCCTATCTGGTCGTAATAGTTCTTTACCTCGCGCTCCAGCTCATAGAGGTAGATCGGTTTCCCGTTGACCGTCGCGACCTCGGTCATGCTCCTGTCATGCTGACGGTCGAGGACTATAAAGGCTATGAATCCCAGCAGTATCAGCACCAGAGCCGACCAACGTATCAGAGTGCCCTTCGATTTTTTCGCCACGTCTTACCTCCACAACAGAATACAACCCTGGATGACAGGGCTGCAGATTAGCATGTCCGAGCGCGGCATAGCGTTTATGGCGGCCTAGACATGGTTCATAGTATAATAATACCATCAATAGAAGCTTTGCGACGAAGTATATGGATATTGGGTAAGAAAATGTTATATGGCATCCGTAGTCCGCAGATAGCATGATGAATCCATTTTATGGGCCACATGAGCTGCGGTCAAGGTGCTAGCCTCGAATATGCATCATTTGCATAGACAGCCGTGGAACGCCAGGTGGACCCAAAACGTTCCCGGAATATGATGTCAGGGGGATGACTATGAGACGTTGTTGGCCGATCGTGCTTCTCTTGTTTCTGATCATCAGTCCCGTGAACGCTAAAGGAGGTCCTAGTCAGGCATGGAGGCTGGAGCTTGACGGAATTGGCCCATCCGCGGCCTCTCCTTCCGTGGGACTCGCCGTATCGTCGGGCAGCAGGGTGGTCCTGGTATCGAAGGAAGGGAACGTCAAGTGGGACTGGACGGCGGGGGACGGCGTCACCCATATGGCCTTCGATGCAGGAGGTAATCTGTACGTAACCTACTCTGACAAGCTTGCCAAGTTGGACGCCTCGGGCACCTTGCGGTGGACAAGGGATACTTACAGCCGCGCATACTCGCTCGGAGTGCTTCCCGACGGCAGGCCCGTCCTGGGGTATGATAAGGGCGTTTTGTGCTTCGACGAAGACGGCAAGAAGGCATGGGAGCATTATGCACAGGAGGAATGCGACACCTGAGTGCCCAAGGCGCCGGGGCCGGTCAGGTCCCTCTTATTCCTTGATACGTACAGACTTCTAATACTAGGAGAGGTGTTCGACGTATCGGACCAGGAAAGAGCGTACGGGTACGACTACATCAACATAGTCGACACCAGGGACGGCTACACCGATAGACAGTTCGAGGCGATAAAACCGAACGATATAGTGCAAATAGTAAAGCTAGGTACCGGATCGGTGATAGTATCGGCTGAACCGGCGGGGGTGGTGGGATGGAACACCGTCGATGTAAACGCTCTTGACTGGGTCAGCAAGGGGATCGCCCCGCTGTACATGGCAGCAGGGCCGGAAGGGACGGCTTTGTTGGTGGGTGAGGACGGCCTGTCGCTCACGCTGCTCGATACCAAAGATGGTACGCGCATCATGTCAGGACGCCTGGCGCAAATAGCGGTAGGGGATCCTATATTCTTTGAAGGTATGTTCATCGTACCAACACAGGGCGGTATCGAGATACTCGGACCGGATATCGTTAAGGTAGGGTCCGTTGTTATAGAAGGCTATGGTGACAAGGCAGGCATCCTTGGAGTAACTGACGGTTTCTATTTCGTGGGCGAAGATTTGGTGGCGAAATTCGGATTCTAATCAGATGGGAGCGTTCACATGTTTGGAACAGACAAAAGGAAGTCCGCATTCGTAGCTCTGTTGTCGATGATCCTGCTGCTGATACCCGGTTCACTTGCCATCATGGCCGCAGAGCCGGCCTACAAGGTGATCAGGGACATAGAGGCGGTGCCTGTAATCGAAGGGGCTTACAGGGATGACGTACTCGCTGAAAACACCCTTAAATCGATGGACCTGGAACATGACGTGGTGGGGACCCTAAGAAAGGAAGAGGTCAGGATATTCTTCGTGGACCAGTACGTAGACGATGTGGCCCTGTGGTATGAGAAGGCGCTGGGATATCCAAGCCTTACGATCGAAGACCTAGGCGTCACGGAGAAGGTGGAGCCGGGAGGGGAGAGCCCTGTCTACTTTTTATACGAGTACTACAACTTCCCGGATTACGATGGCTATGACCAGCTTGGCAACCTTGTCTGGCCGGGGGTCTTCATAACCAGGGAGCTTGCCCTTACGAGGCGTACTTGGATGAGGGGAGCGATACTCCAGACGGCAAGCTACGGCTGGTTTTTCAAAGACGCGGATAATTCGGTGACAGACGTGATGGTATACGTCACGGACGCCGGCTTCGATTTCCAGAAGATGACATATGCCAAGCGGACCGCGGTGATAGTATCCTGGGAGGTCTACGAACCTTACAACAACGAGGCCATGACGGCCGTAGAGAACGACCCTGAACTGGAACTTTGGATGAAGGACGTCGAAGACTACGCGCAGATGCTCATAGACGATCCGCCGACCCCCGAGATGCTCGACGTGCCCATCCATAAGGATATGCTGTTCGACCCGTTCACGACCGCGATGTACATGATGGAGGGCGAACCCATGTACACGTTCTTCTGGGATGTGGAACCGGCCGAGGCCATGCGCATGTATTCGGAGGAGCTCATGTTGAAGCCCTTAGAATATGAAGGAGGGTGGGTCTTCCTGTTCTCAGGAAGGCTGCCGTACCCGATGCATGCGCTCTACGTATATCCGAACGAGTTTGAGGGGGTCCCCTTTAAGACGGTGGTATTCGTCAGGAAGGAAGTCGTGACGAAATAGGGTCTGCAGAAAGGAAATCATCGAGTTATCATGCTCTCGTGGGTAAAGCTGGTTTGCTCTCCTGACGGGAGCATTTTGACTAGATGACAAGCAGCTTCCTTGAGCGTAAGGATCTCCAGGCTGACTATCACGATCTTGATTGAAGATAAGATCATTAAAACGGGAAGGGACCTCATAAAAGCCGTCACCGACATAGACTCCGCTGGGGAAGACGGTATCATTTGCCCTGTGCTTATAGGAATCGCGCGTCCGGCACGGGCCGATATGCATTGACAAGCGAATAGCCACAGATTAAAATTATTAAGCGAGTCACTTAGCCGGCTCGAGTTTTCATTTGGGTCGAGGCGCGGAGTTTCCCGGACACCTCGCTTTGACTTAATAGTCAAGACAACTGGGAGGGACGAGAATGTACCGCTCTTTCATGGCTAAGCCGGAAGAGATAGAACGCAAGTGGTATGTAGTCGACGCAGAGGGCAAGACCCTGGGTCGTCTGGCAAGCCAGGTCGCGGCTATACTCAGGGGCAAGCATAAGCCTACCTTCACGCCGCACGTCGACTGCGGGGACCACGTCATCATAATCAACGCTGAGAAGGTAGTCCTTACCGGCAACAAGCTTAAGAACAAGATCTATTACAGGCATACGATGTACCCCGGAGGGTTAAGGGCCGTACCGTACGGCAAGTTCCTCGAGACACAGCCCGAGAAGGCGGTCGAGAGGGCGATAAAGGGAATGATACCGCATACGAGGCTGGGCAAGAGGATCGGCATGAAACTGAAGGTTTACAAAGGACCGGAACATCCGCATGCCGCACAGATGCCTGAACCTCTGGATATCAAGGCTTAGGCCGGGTAGGAAAGGAGATCGAACCTATGGCGGTTTTACAGTACAGCGGAACAGGCAGGAGAAAGTGCTCCGTAGCCAGGGTCAGACTCGTACCCGGCTCGGGCAACGTCACGATAAACGGCAGGCAGATGGCCGACTATCTAGGACGCCGGGTACTTGAGCTGGTCGTGATGGCGCCGCTCAAGCTGACGAACAACGAGGGCAAGTACGACATTCTGGTGAACGTAAGGGGCGGCGGAACGACAGGGCAGGCCGGTGCCGTAAGGCATGGCATCGCAAGGGCTCTTGTGCAGTCCGACGCAGAGCTAAGGGCTTCATTGAAGAAGGCAGGGTTCCTCACAAGGGACGACAGGATGAAGGAGCGCCGCAAGTACGGCCTCAAGAAGGCCAGGAAGGCGCCTCAGTTCTCCAAGAGGTAATCCACATAATCGTATAACCTCGCTTAAAGGAGAAGGCCCGCAGCAAGAGCTGCGGGCCTTTTCTCATGTGAATTCATCCTAATCGTCGGCACCTAATGCCTTGGCTACTAGCTCATATGCCTTGTCCCTGCCGGCCTTTTCGGGCTCGATGCGGGCTACTACCCTGGCCGGCCTCGAAGACAGGACGTAGACTACATCGGACAGGAAACACGCCTCATATATGTCGTGCGTGCTCATAAGGACCGTAAGCCCAAGCTCCGTCTTTACCTCAAGCAGCCATCTTTGCATCTGCCTCCTGGTAAGCGCGTCGAGGGCCCCCAAAGGCTCGTCCAGTATCAAGAAGCGCCTTTTCTGCATGACCGTCCTGAGCAAGGCGACTCTTTGCCTCATGCCGCCTGATAGGTCGCTGGGAAGGTACTCCTCGAAACCCGACAGGCCGAACACCGGTATGAGCCTCATGGCATCCAGCCTGGCCGAGGCGACATCCCCGCCGCTGAGGTCGGTACCCAAAACGGCGTTTCCGATCGTGCTCCTCCAGGGTAAAAGCAGGTCCTTCTGCGGCATGTACGAGCACATCTCCGGCATATGGACAGTGCTTCCAGGACTTTTCGGCAGCTTCCCTGACAGGATGGAGAAGAAAGTGCTCTTGCCGCAGCCGGACGGCCCCAGCAAGCTTACGAACTCGCCCCTCCTCACCTCGAGGTCGATGCCGTCTAGGACCTGGACGTGTCCGTGCTTCAGGCTTTTGTAGGAGAAGCTCAGGCCGTCAACCTTCAGCATGAGGCCCTTAAGCCCTACTTCGGCATCCGTCATGGCAGCAGCTCGTTTGTGAAGAACTTGTCGGGATCCTGGCCCGTCTTCGCCAGATCGTGCCCGCACATCCATTCGTAGAGCGACCTCCACGTCGACTGTTTCTGTATACCCCACTTGGAGGCGTCTTCGATGTACCTCGGAGAAAGCCACGCTTGGCTTTCCATCGCAAGCTTCTGGTTAATCTCGGGTGAGCGCTTGATCAGGATGTTCGCCGATTCGACGGGGTTGGCGGCCGCGTAGGTGTATCCTCTCGAAGTCGCGTTTATGAAAGCCCTCGCCGTCGCCTTGTTTGTCTCCAGGTATTTCCTCGAAGTGATGATGATGGGGGTGTAGTAGTCCGGGATGCCCGGTACGTCCCTAAGCATGACGGTGGAAAGCTCGATACCCCTTTGTTTGGCCTCGATGCCCTGCCAGCCCATGTAGATCCAGGCTATGTCGACGTCGCGGCCGAGCATGGCAAGCAGGTCGGCAGTGCCGATGACAAGCTCCTTTAGCTTGGAGGGATCTCCGCCGTCGGATCTGACCACGTCGGATATCATGGCCTTCTCCAGGGGAAGTCCCCAGCTGGCGAACGTCTTGCCTTGGAAGTCTTTGGGGCTTTTGATGCCGGACTTCTTAAGGAAAGCATAGGCGGAAGTATTATGCTGGATCACGGCCGCCACAGATACTATAGGTAGGCCCTCCGCCATCGCCGCCGTGGCCCATTCTTGGAAACTAATCCCGAAATCCACTTTACCGGACGCGACCAGCTGCTCTATCGAAAGGGCCTGGCTCTGCTCCATTATCTCCACGTCGAGCCCAGAGTCCTTGTAATAGCCTTTGTCCAGCGCCACGAAAAGCCCTGTATGGTTTGTATTCGGCACCCAGTCCAGCATTATCGCGACTTTCGTCGCCGATTCCGCAGCGGGGGCCGCGATAGAAAGTAAGATCAGCGCCAGCGCCGACAGAATCCAAATCCTTCTCATTTCTCTACCTCCCAAATATCCGTCTCTACGCGGTAGTACCATGGGGCGGCCTTCCTCGCCAGGAAGTTGACCCCGGAGAATATCGCCATACTAAGTCCCGCTATCACGAAAAGCACTGCGAAGACCCTGTCGGTCAGGAAGGAATGCGATGATCTTGTAAGGTAGACTCCCAAACCTTTTTGGGAACCCATCCACTCTGATACAACGGTCGCGATTATCGCATAGGTCGCGGACACCCTGATGCCGGTGAAGATGGAGGGCAATGAAGCGGGCCACCTGACCTTCCAGAACAAGCGCCAGCTCTTCGCCCCCATGCTCTTCGCAAGGTCGATGAGCTCCGGATCCGCGGACGACAGCCCGTCGACGACGCCAACGCAGATGGGGAAGAAGCATGCCAGCACCACAAGGAGCACCTTAGGCAGCATCCCGAAGCCGAACCACAGCACCAACAGCGGCGCTACGACGATCGTCGGCAGGCTCTGTGACGCTACCAGCAAAGGATACAGGGTCGATCTGAGGAACCTGGACGTGAAGACCGTTATCCCGAGAATCATCCCTGCCAGCGTAGACGCCGCCATGCCTATGAGCGCGGCCCATAGCGTCGCGAGCGTATGGCCGGCGAGCAGGGGAAGCGTCTCCCAGAATGCGGAGAACACGGCCGTAGGGGACGGGAAGAGCCACTTGGGCACGTCGAACGTCCTCGTAATGCCCTCGATGATCGCCAGCACGAAAGCGGCGAGCAAGATGGGCCTTAGAACCCTCATCCACCTACGCACGGTGTTTCGCCACCTTCTCCTCGATCGAGGAAGGATCGTCCGACTCCGACATCTTTACGTAGGTCATCACCGAGACGATCCCGGAATCCTTCACCGCGCGGTGCGCCCTGTAAGCTATGTCCCAAAGCTTGTCCAGATCCCCTTCCATCGTGGTCTCGAAAGGTCCTACCTCATACCGTACACCCGATCCTTTGATAACCTCGATCGCAAGGTCAACCGCACGGTAAAGCTCCTGCTTGGATCCCATCTCCATGGGAAGGACCTGTATAGCCAGACTCCCTTTAGCCATTTCGCACCTCCAAAACAATGCGCAGGCCCTAAAGAGCCTGCGCAAACATCCATCACTGGCACTACCTACGCCGGTATTAACCGGATCAGGTGATGACGGGTCGGCGGCATGAAGCCGCCCTCTCAGCTTGCGCTCCCCGGGCCTTATATTTTTCTACATTATACAACCATACTTTAAGGCTAGCAATGAAGCCTACGGCACCGATACATAGTAGACGCCGTCGATCCTCGAGCAGAGCGCGCCCAAGGCCCCGTACTCTATCACCGAGACGTCCTTGTATCCCATGAACATAGCCCTTGCCGCCAGCGCACTAAGCAGGTTCCTCTCGTTGCCATCCTTGATCCTGGCAAGCGGCTCCGCCCCTTGGACCACAGAGCCGTCGAGCCCCCCGACGCTTATGATCAAGGAACCGGACCTGCCCTGGTAGTTACATGCTTCGATGAGCCTTTGCAGCTGTTGTATGCCGTTCTTGTAGACGGAGCCCCCCGTAGCCCCGAGCGTGATCAAAAGGGCGTCCCCGGGGACTGCCAGCAGCCCGAACTGCTCCAACATCGACGGATCGATCGGCAGCGGCTTACCTTCGCAAGGTCCGTACACCGGCATTGCTCCAACGTTGAACGTGGACCCTAACGGGGATGCTTCTTGCCCTGCTTCATCGGTCACTGCGACGAGCCCGTCCAGAAGGACGGTACCGGTGCTTCTTATGTCGTCCTTGAATTCGACCAGGTATACCTGCTCAAGGGTGTATCTGCCGCCTCCGGCGGGCAGAGCCGCCTGGTACTCTTTCCATCCTAGTCCTGAGAGCCTGCCGAAATCCAGGAACTGCCTTTCGTTGTTCTCGTCCCGGATGTTCGCCCTTAGCCAATGACCGGCCGCAAGGTCGGCATTCGCCATTATGCGAAGCTCCGTGGATCCTTCGGGTATCATGATGCGATCAATGGGTTTTATATACACCGCCCTTATTCCCGGCCCGCTGAAATCGTACGAGATCCCTATCGCATCCCTGCCGTCGGAAGATACGCCCGACATGCCTACGAGCGCTCCTTCTGGCGCCGAGGCCGGCACCCATCCTGACGCATCGTCCATGCCGCTTATGAGCGTAATGCCCGTCATGTAGGCCCTTCCCAGCCCGATAGGGCTAATCTCCTCGCGGGATATGAGCCTGTCGCCGAAATAGAAAGAGATGCCCTTCAGATCCCCGATGCCCTTTAGGGCGTCGGCCAAAAACAACCCCGTGGTCGTCTCAGCCCTGCCTAGATCGCCTTCCGCGACCGCCTTAAGCCCGGCCGCCGGCATGCTCAGAGGCCTTCCAGCCCCGTCAGATATCGCGGCTGAGAAGCTCAGCCCGTCTGCGGTCAGCATCATCGACATTATGGAAGCACCGGCCGGCTCCGATGCGGCCAGCATCCTGTAAGTCAGCCTGCGGGTGCCGGCATCAACTAAGATCTCCACTGGACCTGCACCGACAATGGTGAAAGTACCGTCTCCTCGGTCCAGGGCAGGACCGCTGATGGTCAGCGCCTGTACTGCCGCCGGATCAGCCCTCAAGGACAGCGAAGTGCCGGAGATTACGACTGGCAGATCTTGGATGATCCCGCCGTAAGCTTTACCGGGAGCGGAGAGCTTCTCTTGCGGCGGAATCTCGAAGCTGTCCCCGTACGGCGGTGAGGCTATAAGGGAAGGAAGGCCTTCCATAACGATTAACCCTTCGTTCTTAACCCCGACCGAATAGCTTACTTTCCGGTCGGTCCCGTTTGAGCCGACCAACCTGACCGGTCCGTCGCCGCCGTCCGCGACGAGCTGCGTCGAGCCTCCGCCGTCTAAATTTAGCGCATCCCTTGCGCCGAGCCTTACCATCAAGTCGGCGGCTTCGTCCAATGTCATCCCGATGGAATCATCGCTCCTTCCCTCAACCGCGACGAGGAGGAGCTTGCTGCCCCAGGTGACGCCCGCGATGGTCCTGGGGGCCCTCTGGTTTCCGGAGATGCTCGTGAAGGATCTCAGCCCCTGGGCCTTTACTCCTGTCTCTAGCAGCACCGGCTTGCCGGAGAACGCGCTGTCCATCGGATAGGGAGGGAAGAGGTCGAATTCGAACCTAACTGTTTCTCCCTGCAGAAGTCCGAGCACGAAGGCCGCCTTGGCGCCCGTAGCCACCAGCTCGAACTCGAAGGTCGCATCCAGGAAACCAGGGCTCGTCGCCGACCCTGATGAGTCGGTGCTCGACACGGCCGTGACAACGTTCGCGGAGAACAACGCCACGGCAGCGTTAGGCGGATATCTCCGCACTGACCTCATATCGTTGTAAAGGACCGCGTCCGAGCTTCCGACGGAGAACTCGTTAAGGGCGGATATGCCAAGCGAGGAACCGTCCGATCTCACCAGCTTTGAAGCCCACGTAAAGCGGCCTATGTACCCCTCGCCGCCCGCGGGTAAGCAAAGTGTCGCGAAATCCTGGTCCCTCCTCGGAGAACGAACCATCGTCCCGTCAGAGACTGCCATCGAGAGGGGAAATCCTGTCGGTACGTCGAAGAAGTCCCCGTTGACCGCGGCCAGAAGCCCGTTCTGGCGCACCGTGTCCATGACGCTCGCCGGCACGTCCATCCATTGCCCCGCAATGAACGGCCCTACTTTGAGCCCGGATGATGTCGTATCGACCGATATGACAGCGTACCTGAGCCACCCGTCCCTGCTCAATTCGGTTACGGTCCTGATTTCAACGCCGGGCGCGAGCAAATACGACCTGGACGCTTCTATGCCCGTGGCGGCAGAGCAGGCGATCGGCAGACAAAGCATGAGGAAGACGGCCAGGAACAATTTACCGGGATGTCTTGGAGGTATGGACATAGGACGCTCCTTTTCCATGTTGTAATATGTATTTAGTTTAGCACGCGTCGGAGGTGTAGGAATGGCAAGGCTGTTATTGAAGAACGGGAGGATTTTCGTGGGCAGGCCCGGCACCGGTTTCGCCGAGGCCGCGGCTATAGCGGGCAGGAGGATAGTCGCGGTTGGCAGCCTGGAGGAGGTCGAGAACGTGGCGGGCGGTTTCGAGGTGGTCGACCTTGCTGGCGGTGTAGCCGTACCTGCCTTCTGCGACAGCCACATCCACCTGCTTACTTACGGCCAGAACCTTTCAGGCGTGCAGCTCTTCGGGGCAAAAAGCCCTGAGGAGGCCGCGACGAGGGTCGCCCTAAGGGCGCAGATCGCAAGGCCGGGATCCTGGATAACCGGCATAGGGTGGTCGAAGGAGGAGTTTAGCGACAGACGCTTCCCGACGAAGAAGCCCCTCGACAACATATCGCCGCACAACCCGGTGGCCCTGTACAGCCGGGATTACCATACCCTGTGGCTTAACAGCGCGGCTTTGAGGATACTCGGCATAGGGAAGGACCAGGCGCTAAGGAGCGATGGTGACATACTCATCGGTGAGGACAGAGAACCGGAAGGAGTGCTCCTGGAACACGCCGCCAAGGAGGCTTTCGCAAGGATACCCCAGCAGTCCGACGTGGGCAAGATGGCTGCGCTCGACGCGGCCTTCGGCAGGCTTTACTCCCTTGGGGTGCTCTCGGCCCACAACATGGACTCCGACGGTGACATGGACCTCTTCTCGAGGATGGACGAAGAGGGAAGGCTAGGAATAAGAGTAGTCGCCTACATAGGCTCCAAAGCCCTCGACGATGCCATGGCCGTGGGATTGCACACAGGAGGGCCAGGAGGGCTAAGGCTCAGGTTCGGCGGACTGAAGCTGATAAAGGACGGCACCCTAGGCTCCCAGACGGCGATGATGATAGATCCCTACGAGGCCAGCACGGCCAAGGGCATGGACTTGATGCCAGAAGCGCAGCTTAACGAGCTCATCAAGAGGGCGAACGATAGGGGCATAGGAGTCGCGGTCCATGCGATAGGCGATGCCGCCAACAGGGAAGTGCTAGATGCGTTCTCCAAGTCCGGCAGGCAGGAGAAATGGCTGGTCAACAGGATGGAGCACGTACAACTGCTCAGCGAGGAGGATCTGCCGCGACCGGCGGCGCTTGGACTTGCGTCCTCTATGCAGCCGGTTCATATGGAAGGGGACATCGGGCCGGCTGAGATGGTGTGGGGTGGAAGGTGCCGCTTCGCCTACGCGATGAAGAGCCTTCAGCGCAGCGGCTCGCCTTTGCTCTTCGGATCGGATGCGCCGGTAGCGGACCCGAACCCGCTGCTAGGCATATATCACGCGGTAACCAGGAAATGCTCGGATGGAAAACCTGAGAGGGGCTGGTATCCAGAGGAAAGGCTGACAGTAGAGGAGGCCGTCAGGGCCTATACGTGGAATCCCTCCGAGCTGTACAAAGAGCATGGCGAAAGGGGAAGCATCGAACCAGGTAAGCTGGCCGACATCGCGGTATTGGACGAGGACATCTTCTCGTGCCACAAGGACAGGATAAGGAAGGCCAAGGTCACAGTTACGATGATGGAGGGCGACATAGTATACAGGGTTTGACGCATCCTTGCCATGACGGGCTGGCCGGGTTAGAATACGGATATTCTAGGATTCTGGAGGATCTCATACCGGTGCGCAAGTAACCACTTCATAAAAGATTGGAAATTCCCGTCGGACCCGACGGGAACCGTTCTATGGCCCGGGGCACCTGATACCCCGGGGGAGGTGGTAATAGTGCTTGCATTCAAAATTACGGGAATCGACTTTTCATATGGGGCGAGGAAGCTCTTGAAGATAGGGTCTTTGTCCGCCTACTTCGATGAGAGGATAGGGCTGGTCGGCCCCAACGGATCCGGCAAGAGTACGCTGCTTGACATCATAGCCGGCCTTGCTGACGGTCATCCCGGAAAGGTCGAGGCGTACTTGCCCATATCATATTTCCGCCAGTCCGGAAGGCCGGCTATGAAGCCTTCGGGGCGGATGCTGTCATACTTCGAGGCCAGTGAAGGACTGGCAAACCCCAGCGGGGGAGAGGAGACGAGGCTCAAGCTTGCTTCGGCCTTCACGCCCGGGGAGGGTGTGCTGCTACTTGACGAGCCTACCTCAGACCTTGACCTTGACGGAATCATGCTGCTGAGGGAGGCGATCTCAAGATGGAGGGGCACCGTGGTCCTCGTGACGCATGACGCGGCGCTGATGTCAGAAACGTGCGACAGGGTAATCAGCATCCAGGACGCATCCCTGTCCGACTTCCGCGGGGGTTATGAGGAATGGACAGCATATGAGCGATCGGTCAAAGAGAGCGCCGCAAGGCGCTACGAGGAGTACCTTGCCGAAAGGAGGAGGCTGCTGGAAGCTTCGAGGCAGATGATGGCCCGCGCGCATTCAGTCAAGGAAACGCCCTCTAGGATGGGCCGCTCGGAAGCAAGGCTGCACAGAAGGAGCGCGGGCAAGATATCCGAGAAGCTCGCAAGGGGCGCCAAGGCGGTAATATCACGGCTCGAAAGGTTGGAGCGCGTACCGCGTCCGATGCCGGACAGGGAGCTTGCGATGGCATTTCGCAGACCTTCCGTGGACCTTCCCAGGTTCATCGTGTCTGTCAACGACCTTAATCTCGAAGTGCCTGGCAAGCCTCTGTTGGACGGTGCCTCGTTCGACCTGCCCACGGGAACGAAGACGTGCCTTCTCGGACCCAACGGCTGCGGGAAGACGACTTTGGTGAAACTGCTGGTGGATAGGGAGAGAGGGCCGGTCGGCAAGGGGATTAAACTAGGGACGATGAGTCAGGACCTCACCGAGTTAGATGGCGAATCATCCGCTCTTGCAAATTGCGTGGCGGGAGGCTCATTAAGCGACCAGTCTGCGCGTACCGTGCTGGCGAGGCTTGGCATAAGGGGTGATATGGCGTTCACGCCAGTTGGCATGATGTCCGGGGGTGAGAGGATGAAAGTAGCGCTTGCAAGGCTCATGCTCTCGGATGTCGATATGCTCCTGCTGGACGAGCCAACCAACCATATGGACATAGAATCTGCTTGCGCCCTTTCGGAAGTGCTTTCGGCGTGGCCCGGCACGCTGCTTATGGTGAGCCACGACAGGGCTCTCATCGACGCAGTGTCGGACAGGATCCTAATATGGGAAGGAACGTCGCTCAGGTGCTACGAGGGGAACTGGTCGGACTATGAGCAATCCAAGCTCATGTCTGATGAGACGGTGATGAGGCTGGCTTCCGATCTAGCGAGGGCGGAAGAGGCGTATAAAGCGACCGAAAAAGGGGATGGCATCACTTCCATCCCCTAGAACCCGGGGTACGTTCTTAAGATCAGCCTATCTGCTCAAGCAGCGCCATCTTTGCTTCTTCAAGGGCGGCGGCAAGGCCTCCTAGCTTGGCGCCGCCGCCTTGTGCCATCGCCTTGTTCCCGCCACCCTTGCCTTCGAGCGACGTTATGGCGGCTTTGAAGACGGCGCTCGCATCCAGTCCCAGGTCCTGCGAACGCGCCACGACGAGGTATGCGGTATCCGGGCCGCTTGCTCCTATGGCCGCCGCAGTGGACGGATTGGAGACCAGCTTCAGGGCGAACTGCTTGGCGAAGTCCATGCCGCCCTGGCCCGCATCGTATACGATGACCTTCACGCCCGATACTCGCTCGGCCTCATCCCATATCCTGGCCGAATCATATTCCATTAGCCTGGTCGAGGCCTCCTGCAGGGACTTCTTCGATTCCTTGAGCTGGCTAAGGATCCGACCGACCTGCGATTCGAGTTCCATCGGATGGATCGAAAGGGACGTGGCCGCGCTCGCCAGCTGCTTGTTCTTCCTCCTGTAGTCCGCAAGGGCCCTCCCACCGCAAAGAACCTCTATCCTCACCTTGCCCTTGGCCCTGTCTATGCGGGTGATCTTGACCAGCCCTATCTCACCGGTCCTTGAGACGTGTGTGCCGCCGCAAGGGCAGTTGTCGAAGCCTTCGACCGATACTATGCGGATGTCGGAATCTACCTTGGGTACTTTCCTGAGCTCGTACGAGGCGAGCTTCGCATCATCTACGAACTCCGCTCTCACCGGCACGTCTAAGAACACTATGGAGTTGGCAAGGTCCTCGGCCTGGTCGGCCTGCGACTCGTCCAGCCTGTCGACGTCGAGGTCGACCGTGCAGTACTCCTCGCTCAAGTGGAAACCTATCGTCTCGTACCCGAAGAGCCTCTCCATGGCCGCCGAGAGTATGTGCTGGCCCGTGTGCTGCTGCATGAGGTCGAACCTGCGGGCGGAGTCTATGAGGCAGGACACCTTTCCGGCGACCTCCTGGCCCAGGATGACCACGACCTCGCCTTGCTCATCCTCGATTACGTCGATGACGTCCACGTCGTCCACCTTGCCCCTGTCGGACGGCTGACCTCCAGATTCTGGGTAGAAGGCGTTCGGGGACAGCTTGACCTTCCAGAAGCCTGCGCCGTCCTCCTTTTCGAAGGGCCCTTCGCACGAGATGACATCGGCTTCGAATTCGCACAGCTTAGAATCATGATAGTAGAGCCTGTCCTTGGCCAATTGTAAATCCTCCCATCCGAGTCCTGTATAATAGTTATGATAGCTTAAAAGAAACGAGGATTAAATGGACGCAAGGGAATACTTCACCCTCATGGGGCACGGCAGCTCCCTCGTCGAGGACAGGAAGAGCCGTTTCATAGGACGGGCGAAGCATGTATCGGACGAGCAGGACGCATACGAGTTCCTCGATTCCGTGAAGAAGTCCGAAAGAGGAGCGGCCCACAATGTCTATGCCTTCTGCATAGGCAAGGACGCCGAGATAATGCGCTCCAGCGACGACGGGGAACCTTCCGGTACCTCCGGAAGGCCATGCCTGGAGGCGATAAGGGGCAGGGGGCTGACCGACTGCATGGTGGTGGTCACGAGGTATTTCGGCGGCACGCTGCTCGGTACCGGAGGGCTGGTGAGGGCCTATGGCAGCGCCGCTCGCGATGCGATCGAGGACGCCGGGGTAGGGAAGATGACGCGCTACTTACGGTATTCGCTGAACATGGGTTATGCCGAATGGAACAGACTGTCCGGCCTCCAGGACAGGTGGGACCTCAAGGATCTCAACGTCGAGTACGGCGAGATCGTCGAGCTGTCCTTCATGGTGAGGGCGGATAGATCCGAAGGATGCATGAAGGAAATCACCGACACGCTCTCAGGCAGAGCGGACGCCAAAGAAGACGGTGAGCACTTTTTGCTGGAGAAAGTCTGACGAGGTACGGACAATAAACAAGGGGAGGCCGATGCCTCCCCTCGTACTTTCTATATGGCTTACCAGCCTCGGCTGGCGCCTCCGCCGCCTGATCGGCCTCCACCGAAGCCACCAAAGCCTCCGCCACCCGATCGGCCTCCGCCGAAACCGCCGAAGCCGCCGGATCGTCCGCCTCCGCCGAAACCACCGAAGCCTCGGAATCCACCGAACCCGGTGAAAGGCGGCTTGGTCCCCGAAGATGGCGGGAACTTCGAGAAAGCCTTGATCAGCCCTATTGCGATTATCAGTACGAACGCCGCTACCACGATCAGGACGATCTTGATGTAGAGCGGTATCTCCTCCTCTGCCAGAGGCTCGCCCGTTATCTCGGCCCTTATCGCCCTTACCGTGTCCGATATCGCTGCTTCGACGTTTCCGTTTTGCATAGAGGGCGTGAAATAGGTATCTAGGATGCGACCGGCCTTGGAGTCGTTGATCTCCCCCTCAAGGCCGTATCCTACCTCTATCTTTACTTTGCGCTCTTCGTTGGCGATGAGAAGCAGCACCCCATCGTCCTCGTTCTGCCTCCCGATGCCCCATGCTTCGAACAGCTCGACGGCATAGTGCTCTATATAGTCCCCATCCATCGAAGGAACGGTGACCACGGCGACTTGCGCGCTGGTCTGTTCTTGGATATCCAGGAGCTGCTGTTCTATCCTCTCCCCCGCGTCGGTATCCAGAAGCTTTGCGAAGTCGTTGAACAGCCTCGGGGGGACGGGAGGGTTCGGTACGGCGGCATAGGCATGGGCACATACGGCGAACAGGAGCGCCGCGACTAATACTAGCCCTGCTAGCCTGCCTGCTCTACGGATCATTAGAACTCCACCTTAGGTGCGACTTCCGAACCTTCGGCCGCCTCGAACAGCTTCTTTGCGGTAAAGCCCCTCATGTTGGCGACTATACTGGTAGGGAACGTCCTTATCCTGGTGTTGAACGTGCGCACTTCGTCGTTGTACCTGCCGCGCGCCACCGCGATCCTGTTCTCGGTCCCGGACAGCTCGTCCATAAGCGCCGTGAACTGGGTGTCGGCTTTTAGCTCAGGATAGTTCTCGACTACCACGAGCAACCTGGAAAGTGCCCCCTCCAGCCCGTTCGCGGCATCGATCTTCTCGTCGATGGTCTTTGCCCCGCCGAGCTTAGCCCTGGCTTCAGTCACTGAGTCGATTATAGCCTGCTCATGGGACGTGAAGCCCTTGACGGTGGCTACGAGGTTGGGGATGAGGTCATACCTCCTTTGGAACTGGTTCTCAACTTCCGACCATGCGGTATTGACCTTCTCTTCCATCCCGACCAGCTGGTTCCCTATGCTGATGTAGGCGACCACGGCCACCACCACTATGCCCAGAAGGACCCACAGGATACTGAACTTGCCTTTAGCCATAGAAATACCTCCTCAGCTGTAATTGTCCTCGATTCTTTCATCTACCGGGAATCAATATACTACAAAGCTGGGAAATGTAAACACATCCGGAGAAAAACTTCACAATCCATACAATCGAATTATATCAGACATGATGTACTTTCCTTGAACCGTTTGCGAAGTTCTGATGTAATAGACCTGACGGTGAGGAGGTCTTGACCGATGACCGGAAAGGTACGCGACGCGGCGCTGCTCGCCGGAGGGCAGGGGAACCGTCTCAGGTACCGTGGCCCGGGCGACGGCCTTAACAAGCTTGATAGGGACCTGTGCGGGAAGCCCCTGGGCCTTAGGGCCTACTTGCGCCTGAAGGATGTATTCGAAGATCCGCTCGTGGTCGCGTCTTGCGGCAGCTTCCCGGCGTCCCTTGAAGGATGCCGTACGGTGGAGGACAGCCATCCGGGGTTGGGCCCGGCCGCGGGAATTGCCGCAGCGCTGGGAACGGTGGACGACTGGTGCTTCGTTGCCGCCGCGGACATGCCGTTCCTTGACCGCGCCCTTATAGAGGAGCTGGCAGCCATGGTCGAGTATCTTCCCGGGGACTGCACATGCGCGGTGCCGTCATGGAGAAAGGGGCTCGAACCGCTCCACGCCTTCTACAGGAAAGGGGCCCTGGATCGGATAGAGAAGTTCCTGGCGGACAGGAGAAGCCTTACCGAGCTGGCCCGCTTCCTTGATGCCAGGGTCTTGGACGCAGAGGCTGCTTCCAGGAGGTGCGGCGCGGACCTCGAGTTGGCCTTCTTCAATGTTAACACCGGGGAGGATTTGGAAATGGCGCGCGTAATAATATATAAGTTGGGCGATTTCTAGACCGAGAAGGGGGACCTTAGTTGAAAGATGTTCAAGGGCAGATCGATAACAGAGGCATAGACATACACAACGTCGGCGTCAAGGACTTCCATCTACCGTTGCTGATACAGACCCGCGAGGGGGGCTTCCAGCCGGTGATGGCGAACGTGTCGCTGTCCGTCAGCCTGCCGATGCACTTCAAGGGGACGCATATGAGCCGGTTCGTGGAGGCGCTGCTGCCTTGGAGCAGCAAACCCATATCGAATACGGAGCTTAAGTCGCTGCTGATAGACACTTGCGAAAGGCTGGAGGCGGATTCTGCCGAAGTGACGATGGCCTTCAAATATTTTATAGAGAAGACGGCACCCGTGTCCTTGAAGGCTTCCTTCATGGACTATGACTGCATATTCAAGGCCAGGCGCGAGAAGGAGAGGCACTCATTTATACTAGGCGTGGAGGTGCCGGTGACTTCGTGCTGCCCATGCAGCAAGGAGATATCGGATTACGGGGCCCACAACCAAAGGACGCTCATCAAGGTGAAGGTGAGGTTCCACGGCGGGTTCCTGTGGATCGAGGACCTTGTCGACAGGATCGAGAAACAGGGCAGCTGCCAGCTGTACCCTCTGCTCAAGAGGGAGGATGAGAAATTCGTCACCGAGAGGGCCTATGAGAATCCCAAGTTCGTGGAGGACATACTCAGAGACACCGTAATCGCGCTGAGGAAGGAGCCCCTGATCAGCTGGTTCGACATAGAGTGCGAGAGCATAGAATCGATACACAACCACAGCGCCTTCGCCCGGCATACGGAGACGAAGGAGCAGATGACCTACTAGGAGAACTGATAGATGCCCGTGATAGATGTCAGAGGACTCAATAAATCGTTCGGCTCGACCCCCATACTATCCGGGGTGTGCTGTGCCGTGCACGAGTACGACAAGATAGGCCTCGTCGGCAGGAACGGTACAGGCAAGACGACGCTCATCAGGATACTCGCGGGGCTGGAGGATTACGATTCCGGCACGATATCCATGCCGTCGGGCACGAAGCTCTCATATCTTTCGCAGAATCCCGATATAGACGCTACGCGCAGCCTGATGGAATATGCTCTAGAGGCATTCGCTGACCTCAACGCGGTCGAAGAGCAGATGCGGGAAGTGGAACGGAGCATGGCCGAGCTGCCGCCGGATTCGACCGAGCTGAAGGAAGCGATAAGGAAGTACGACAGGCTGATGGGGCACATGAGCGCCAGGGAAGGCTACGACAGGGAGTATAGGACCAAGGCGGCCCTTTTCGGGCTGGGCTTCGCCGAGGACGATCTGGACAGGCGGCTCGGCACGTTCAGCGGCGGGCAGGTGATGAGGGCCTCGCTTGCGAGGCTGCTGCTGTCGGAGCCGGACCTGATGCTGTTGGACGAGCCGACCAACCATCTGGACCTGTCATCAATGGAGTGGCTCGAATCCTATCTGAAGTCGTACAAGGGCAGCATGGTGCTGGTGTCCCATGACAGGTACTTCCTGGAAGCCGTGATAGACCATGTATGGGAGCTGGAGGAGCTCGGGCTCACGGCTTACGAGGGATCATACGAGGACTTCCTGGCGCAGAAGGAGTTCAACCTCCAGAACAGGCTTGATCAGTACGAAAGGCAGCAGGAGTACATGGAGAAGCTCGCCGACTATATTAGAAGGTACAAGGCGGGCAACAGGACCACGATGGCCCAGTCCAGGGAGAAGATGCTCGGGCGCTTGAAGGCGAGGGCGGTCACGAGGCCCAGGGCCGAAGCCGAGCTGAAGATAAGATTCTCCGACGTACAAAGGACGGGGAAGTATGCGATCATGGCGAAGGGCCTGGCGAAGGCCTTTGGGGACAACCGGCTCTTCAACGGGCTGGACCTCAACGTTGAAAGAGGCGAAAGGCTCGGCATAGTCGGCCCGAACGGCTCCGGCAAGACCACGTTGATAAGGATACTGGCAGGAGACCTCATACCTGACGAAGGTGAGGTAAAACCGGGCGTCAACATGAAGAAGGCGGTGTTCTACCAGGACATAAGAGGACTCGAGGACGACAAGACCGTTCTGGATCACATATACCTCAGGAAACCCTGGACGCAGGGCCAGGCGAGGGATTACCTTGCAAGGTTCCTGTTCAGGGGGGACGATGTGCTTAAGAGGGCAGGGGACCTTTCGGGAGGAGAGAGGAACAGGCTGATGCTCGGAATGATGCTCTTGGGCGATCCTAACCTGCTGATATTGGACGAGCCGACGAACCACCTCGACATAGCCTCGAGGCATGCCCTTGAGGAGGCCCTCTCTGATTTCGAAGGGACGGTCATAGCTGCGAGTCACGACAGGTATTTCCTGGACAGGACGGCGACGAGGATATTGCTGGTGGAAGACGGCAGGGCGCGCTTGTTCGACGGCAACTATACGTATTACAAGCAGGAAAGGGCCAAGGAAGCAGGACAGTCACGCCAGTCAAGCCCGGCGCCGAAGAAGATCGAGGCGCAGTCGGACAGGAACAAGTCCAGGCAGGAGAGGAGACAGAAAGAACGCCTGTGCGCGCTGCTCTCGGAGGCAGAATCGGAGATCGCAAGGCTCGAGGAGGAGAAGGCGAGGTCTGAGGCTGAACTGATGGACCCGGACACCTACAAGGATGCCGAAAGCTCCGAGCGGGCCGCGAAGAACCATGACATGTTACAAAGCAAGCTTGACGAGGCTTACGAGCGCTGGCACGAATTGCAGCAGATGGCCGAGGAAGACCCAGTGATTGGACTTCAATAAATACCGTGCCCCAAAGGGACGGGAAGTATAATTGAAATAGGATACTGTATACATGAGTCTTTTTGCGGGAGGTATTGATATGAATCTTTCGAAAAGGGCGAAGAACATAACGCCTTCACCGACTCTGGCATTGGATGCCAAGACGAAGGAGCTGCAAGCTTCTGGCGTCGACATCGTCTCCTTCGGTGTAGGAGAGCCTGACTTCGATACGCCGCTTCACATCCAAGTGGCCGGGATAGACGCCATAAGGGGCGGTCATACCAGGTATACCGCAGGACCGGGGACGCTCGAGCTGAGGAACGCGATAATAGGCAAGTACAAGGCCGAGTGCAGCCTGACCTATGCGCCTAACCAGGTGATAGTGTCAAACGGGGCGAAACACAGCCTCTATAACGCCTTCCTTGCGATCTGCGACGATGGCGACGAAGTGGTTGTGCCGGCGCCTTACTGGGTGAGCTATCCAGACATGGTGAAACTCGCAGGCGGAGTTCCGGTGATCATGGACACGACGACCACCGACTTCAAAGTAACGCCTGCCGCGCTCGAGAGCCTGATAACGCCGAGGACGAAGGCGCTCATACTCAACAGCCCCTCGAATCCGAGCGGCGCCGTCTATACTGAGAAGGAGCTGAGGGCTATCGCAGATGTCATAGTGAAGCATGACATCATCTTGGTATCGGACGACATATACGAGGCGCTGATCTACGACGGAACGAAGTACATCTGCGTCGCCTCCTTCGGCGATGATATCTATAAGCGTACGATAGTGGTGAACGGCGTATCGAAGTCCTATGCCATGACCGGCTGGAGGATAGGTTACGCATTGGGGCCCAGGGAAGTCATAAAGGCGATGAGCGACATCCAGAGCCACACCACGTCCTGCCCCAGCTCCATTAGCCAGAAGGCTTCGGTAGCTGCGTTGAAGGGCGACCATGGACCGGTGAGGGCGATGGTCGAGCAGTTCAAGGCGAGGTGCGAATACATGTCGGCAAGGCTGCAGGCCATGCCTGGCATAGAATGTCCCAAGCCTCGCGGCGCGTTCTATTGCTTCCCCAAAGTCTCCAGCTACTACGGGAAGAGCGTCGACGGCCTGGAGATCAACAACTCCGTGGACTTCTCGACGGCGATGCTGGAGAAGGCACATATCGCGCTTGTGGCGGGGAGCGCTTTCGGTTCTGACGATTATGTGAGGCTGTCCTATGCGACCTCCATGGAGAAGATAAAGGAAGGCCTCGACCGCATGGAGAAGCTTCTGCTCCAGATGAAGTAACTACCAAGTACCTCTTTCGGGGGTAGTGATATGAAGATAGCGATAATCGGAGGCAGCGGGGTCTATGACCCCGCCATGCTTTCAAATGTAGTAAAAACCGCCGTGAACACGATATTCGGCGAAGTCACGGTAAGCGAGGGGCAACTTGACGGCAGGGATGTCGTCTTCCTTGCGCGGCACGGCTCGGGCCATACCGTAGCTCCCCACAGGATCAACTACAGAGCGAACATAGCGGCCCTTAAGGTGCTCGGGGTAGAACGGATAATAGCGACGGCGGCGGTAGGTTCCCTCAACGGCTCCATGCCGCCGGGTTCTTTCGTGGTGCCGGACCAGTTCATCGACAACACCTGGGGAAGGCCGGTGCAGTTCTTCGACGACGGCGAATGGGCCGTGACGCATCTAGACATGTCCGCGCCGTACTGCACGGAGATGAGGGAGTTCCTCATCGCGAGCTGCGATAAGGCGGCGGTAAGTTGCAGCAGGACCGGAACTTACGTGTGTTTCCAGGGCCCGAGGTATGAGACACCCGCGGAGATAAGGATGTATAGCATGCTCGGGGGCGACATCGCTGGCATGACCCACGTGCCGGAGATAGTGCTGGCGCGCGAGGCGGAGATCTGCTATTCGGGCATATGCGTCGTAACCAACTGGGGCGCGGGAATATCCGGGCAGAACCTAAAGCATTCGGAAGTGTCTGAGATGATGTCCGAGGTGAACGAATCTTTGAAGGGGATAATCAGATCTACGATTAAGATGCTTCCTGATGCGAGGTCCTGCGGATGCGGCAAGGCGCTGGACGAGATGGTCGCATGGGGCCGTAGAAGGCCAGATTTCAGGGCGAGGTAGGCGATGTTGATGAAAGTCGACTACAGCATAAGGTGCAGGGCGATGGTCCCCATGGCAGAAGGCGCACCGGATGTCGTGAGGGACGCGCTGATCCTGATAAGGGGCAACAAGGTGGAATGGGCCGGCGCCGCCAAGGACGCTCCTGTTGATGTGAGCGCCGCCAACGTCGTCAACATGCCGCATGCATATGCGATCCCCGGCTTCGTGAATACGCACACACACGCTGCGATGGTCCTTATGAGAGGATTCGGTGACGACCTGGCCTTGCAGGAATGGCTTACGACGAAGATCTTCCCGACCGAAGAGGGGCTTACGGGTGATGATGTCTATTGGGGCACGCTGCTTGCTTCCATAGAGATGATCAAATCCGGCTGTACTTCGTTCGCCGATATGTACTTCTTCATGGAAGGCGCTGCGCAGGCCGTAGCCGACAGCGGTATTAGGGCGACGTTGGCCAGGAGCGTTTCGAGCATCTCGGATCCGAACGCGGAGAAGCTGAAGGAGAGCCTGGAGTTCTGCCTGCGATGGAACGGCGTCGCCGACGGAAGGATAACTACCATGATGTCCCCGCATTCACTATATACGTGCTCTCCGTATTACGTGAGAAGGCTGGTTAACCTGGCTAAGGAAAACGGCTTGGGGATCCATACGCACCTCGCAGAGACGAAACGCGAGGAGCAGTACGCCATGGAGAACTTCGGCATGAGCACCGCAAGGAAGATGGACGAACTGGGGCTTTTCGACGTGAAGGCGCTTGTAGCCCACTGTGTGTGGCTTAGCGATGAGGACATGGGCATCATGGCGGAGAAAGGAGTGTGCGTCGCGCACAATCCTGGATCCAACATGAAGATCGCATCCGGCATCGCCCGGGTCACGGATATGAGGAAGAAGGGCCTTACCGTCGGCATTGGCACAGACGGCGCAGCTTCGAACAACAACCTTGATATGCTGGAGGAGATGCGGCTGGCAACGTTGCTCGCGAAGGTATCTACGCTGGACCCTACTGCGCTTCCGGCAAGAGAAACCCTGAAGATGGCGACCCTGGACGGTGCGAAGTGCCTTCCAGGAGGTGATACGATCGGTGCCATCGCTCATGGCATGAAGGCCGACATCGCATTCATAGATACCAGGGCCGAGCATATGTGCCCAGAGCACGACGTCATCTCAAATATCGTGTATGCGGCCTCGGCGGCTGACGTAGATACCGTATTCGTGGATGGGAAGCCCGTCATGCAGGGCAGGAGGATGTTATACGTAGACGAACAGGAAGTGAAGCGCCAATGCGCTGAGAGGGCTGCGCGTTTGGTAGGTCGGAGCAAAGTTTGATATTGCCAAGCGACGGCCATATTTGTTATATTAATTTTTGCGTAATCGAGCATTGGGGAGTCGTCTAATGGTAGGACGTCAGACTCTGGATTTGATTATGAGGGTTCGAATCCTTCCTCCCCAGCCAAATGGCCCCGTGGTCTAGCGGTCTAGGACATCGCCCTCTCAAGGCGGGGACACGGGTTCGAACCCCGTCGGGGCTACCAATTGAGAATCGGAGCCGGGCTTTATGGCCCGGCTTTTGATTCTCATCTTTTTTTACATCCATTAGGTCGAAGAGACGCCCCGTTTCATGAAAGTACAATCTTCGTAAAGAAGGGGGGCGCAGATATGAAGAAGAGCTTTCTAAAGCTGGTTCTGCCTGCGATACTGATCATGATCGTAATGGGTGGCTGCAGGTTGTTCGGAACCGGATCCATGGCGGTGGAAGTCCGTATGGCCGAGTCGTGCGCTTTGTCAGCAGGTGTTGATTACGTAGTGGTTACGGCGAGGAACGGAGGTCTAGTGGAGGAATCAGGTGAGATCCCGTTTTCGTCCGGGGGGACGCTATGCGCGTTCAATGAAATACCCGTGGGCATCTGGAAACTGGAAGTCGTAGGTTATGACTCTAGCAGGAGGGCGATATATTCAGGCAATTCAACTGTGTCCGTGATCAAGGACCTATCCTCATCGGCCGCGGTAACCCTCGAACCCATGAACGGCGAGTTCGAGATAGATTTCAAGAAGGCTGAGTATGAAGGACTTAAGGCCGAGAAGATCGATATCTGGGTGTACCCTCTTGGTGAATCACGCTCTGTCGCCCATGGTGAGTTCACCGATCTATCCGAAAGTTCCTTGTTGGTCACTGCCGCGAACGTGAAGCCGAGGACGTACGAATACCAGATAAGGGCTTCGAAGCTTGACGTCGAGAAAGCGAAGCTCGTGGAATTCTATAAAAGCCCGTGGTACGTCTTTAGCGTCCTTCCGGGCTTGAAGACGATAGTGAACGCAGAGCTGGGGAAATCCGAGTTCAGCGTGAACATGGATATTAATGCCATACCAGTGAAACCGACCATTGACTCGTTCTTCGTCGAGATCATTTCCAACGGGTCCGTGCAGACTTCAGCCTCAATCGTGGTCGATAATCCTGATGAGCTGAGCCTAGTCACGGTATATACGAGGTTCCAGGAGACCGACAGGTATTCGGAAACCACGACATATGAGCCGGTTCCGTCACAGGCGCGCTGGGAATACTCTCTAAGGGTCGACGACCCGAATTTCGGACCTGAGGTCAATGCTTGGCTCGTCGCCGTCTCAACCGGCAAGAACGGCCTTAACAGCATAGCCTCGGATCAAGCCAGTGCGCACGCTTCCGTCATGAAATGAATCACAAGCTCGCTCACTAACGGATGCTCTCCCCGAAGTAGGCGGTGGATGATAGAACTGTCCACTTCGGGGAGAGCATATCAAAAAGAAGCTTCACTACATCCTCAGGTTCACAATCCGATTATCATCCTCGCTGTCGAGAAATAGATAATCAGGCCCAGCGCGTCCACTATCGTCGTGATCAGCGGCCCGGCTATTACCGCCGGATCAAGGTTAAGGTGCATTGCGATTATGGGCAGGCCTGCACCCGCGACCGAACCGATCATCACTGTAAACAGCATGGAGATGCCGATCGTAATGCCCATATGCAGCCAATTGACGCCGGCGTGCGGGATCAGGAAGGACAACACAATCCCCGCCAGACCGGTAACCAGACCCAGAAGGAGCCCTATGCGCGTCTCTTTCCAAATCACCTTAAGGCCGTCCTTGAGATGTACTTCCTTGAGCGCCAGGGACCTGATCATTATCGCCGACGATTGCGACCCCGCATTGCCTCCGCAGCCTATAAGAAGAGGGATGAAGAATGTCAGGGAGACCACGGCCTCCAGGGATTCTTCGAAACCTTTCATTATGAAACCGCTGGATAGATCAGCCAAAAACAGGATCGCCAGCCATATGACCCTGTTGAACCAGTGTTTAGTCGTCCTGGTGGACATATATGTCTCGTCCGAGGACAGGGTGCCTGCCATTTTCTGTATGTCCTCGGTGGCTTCCTCGTCAACTACGTGAAGGATATCGTCGGCAGTGATTATGCCCGTAAGCTTGTCGTGTTCATCCACGACGGGAAGGGCCGAGAAACCGTACTTCTTGAAGAGCTGTGCCGCCTCTTCCTGGTCGCTGCCAACTCCTACTTTTACTACCTTCCTGTGCATTATCTCGCTGACTTTCAGCATCGGATTCGCGACGACGATATCCCTCAGCGAGAGCACGCCCACGAGCCTTTCATCCGCATCCACCACGTAGATATCATTCAAGGTCTGGGCTTCCCTTCCGGTGCGCCTGATGAAATCGAGCGCGTAGTCCACCTTCATGTTCGGGGTAAGGGCCACGTACTCGGTCCCCATTATGCCGCCGGAGCTGTCGTCCTCATAGCTGAGCAGTTCCTTAAACTCCTGTGCTTCTTCCCTGCCCATTTTCTTGAGGATGTCCTCTGTCTGCTCCTCATCCAGCTCCGAAAGCAAGTCCGTGGCATCGTCCGATTCCATCGCGCCTATGATGCCTGAAGCTTTCGCCGTGCCTATCTCCGTGACCAGTTCGGTCTGGTCCTCGGTGTCCAGCTCCTCCACAATATCTGCAGCAAGTTCGCTGGGCAGAAGGCGTATGAGGGACCTTTTATCTTCATCGGAAAGGAGTGAATATGCCTCTGCTAGGTCGGCAGGGTGCTGCTGACCGGCATAGTCCGCAAGTCCCGCAGAGTCGCCCGCCGACAGGAGGGCCTTGATGTCATCTAGCATCTTCTCTAGTCTCACCCTGGTCTCTTCGTCCATGACAAACCCTCCTTTCAGATACCTAGCACCGACTTGGCTATGTAGAAATAGATCAAGAGCCCGGCAGAGTCGACTATCGTGGTGACTACCGGCCCGGAAAGCACTGCGGGGTCGAACCCTACCAAGTGGGCCGCTAGTGGAAGCAAAGAACCTATTACCGATCCGAACAGCACCACGAGCAGCGTGGAAAGGCCCACTATGGTACCGGACTGAGACCATAAGAGCTGCTCGGAAGGCATGATCGAAGCTGCTGCGAAACCCATCAACCCGATGCTTATGCCAAGCATCAAGCTAACCTTGGTCTCCTTCCAGATGACCTTCAGATAATCCGAGAGGTCGAACTCCCTCAACGCGAGCGCCCTGATGATTATCGCAGATGCCTGGGAACCCGCATTGCCTCCTTCGTCTATTAGCATCGGTACGAAGAATATCAGAGTGACGAACTGCCCCAGGATCGCCTCGTTGCTGCGCATTATGCTGCTGGTGAAAGCACCAGTGATGAACAGGGCCAAAAGCCATACGACTCGTTTCGACCACAGTTCCACTATACCGGAGGCAAGGTATGTGTCCTCGAGAGGCAGCGTCGCAGACATCTTGTGTATGTCCTCAGTAGTCTCATCCTCAAGGACGTGGATTATATCGTTGGAGGAGATTATGCCGGTCAGCCTGTTTTCATCGTCAACGACGGGAAGGGACAGGAAACCATACTTTTTGAATATGTACGCCGCCTCTTCCTGGTCGCTGTCCACTTTCACGGACATAACGTTACTGCTCATGATGTCCGCGATCTTGTCGGTCGTGTTAGCCATAACCAGGTCTCTTAATGAAAGGACGCCTTTTAGGTGCCGCTCATCGTCCACTACGTATACGTAGTAGGCCTTGTCGGAATCGGGGCAGATGACCCTCAGCTCATCGAATGCACGAGTGACGTCCCAGTTCTCGTTCAGGGCGACGTATTCGGAGGCCATGATGCCGCCAGAGGAATCCTCCTCGTACTTCAACAGGTCCTTGACCGCTTCGGCATCTTCTTCCATGTTGGAAAGTATGCTCTCGGCTTCGTCCTTATTCAGCTCGAGAAGGAGGTCGGCCGCGTCGTCGGAGTCCATCTCCGAGACGATGTCGGCCGTCTTCTCTATACCGAGAACACCGAAAAGCTCGACCTGCAAAGGTATGTCGAGCTCTTGGAATATGTCAGCGGTCAGCTCGCTTGGCAACAGTGTAAGGAGCCTTCTGCATTCCTCTTCCGACAACGACTTCAAGGCCTCGGCGATATCAGCTGGCAAAGCCCCCGAGGCCAGTTCCTTGTACGCGCGATATGAAGGGTTGTCCAGGAAATTCCTTACAAGCGATAGAGCATCCCCGTTCCTTGGCAGGTTCCTCTGCTCTAACGGCATGGGCGCACCCCCTTACCAGGGCGCATCAGGAGGCGTGAAGCAAAGAGCCTGGATGAGCGCCCTTAAGATATTGATAACCCGTAGAAAAATCGTCGTTACCTCGACTTCCAGGGTCCGATTCCAAGACGCTCACCTCCTCATTTTAAAAGCAGTCATATTATACACCAGTCTTGGCGTTATGCGAACCTTAAATGGCCAAAACAGCACGTTTATGCCCGGCTGCTTCAAGAGGGCCCTCCAAAAGGTTATAATTCTACTTGATGACTATGCATGGAGGTGCTTCGATGGACCAGTTGGCAAGGTCGGCGATGATAGCGGTGAGGGATTGCATGGGCGCCAAGGCAGGCGAGAGTGTGCTTGTGATCACGGATGATGCGAAGAAGGACATCGGTGAGGCCATCTACGAGGCGGCCAGGCAGATGGGATGCGATCCGATGCTTCTTGTCATGCCACCGAGGCTAAGGAACGGCCAGGAGCCGCCGAAAGCCGTTGCGGAGGCGATGAAGGGCGCCGATGTGGTGCTGTGCCCTACATCCAGGTCCCTTTCGCATACGGACGCAAGGCATGAGGCCTGCAAGAACGGCGCGAGGATCGCCACGCTGCCGGGCATAACAGCGGAATGCATGGCAAGGACTTTAGGGGCAGACTATTCGCTGATCAAATCGAGGACGGAGAAGCTCGTCGAGGCGTTCAAGGGCGTAAAGAGTGTCAGGATCACGACGGCCGCCGGTACCGACATAACGATGTCGGTGGAAGGAAGGACATTCGGCCCGGACACTGGCATACTGACTTCGAAGGGGGATTTCGGCAATCTGCCTGCGGGAGAAGCCTATGTGGCCCCGATCGAGGGAACGTCCAGCGGTGTAGTGGTCGTAGACGGCGCCATGGCGGGTTACGGTGTGGCGTCCGTACCGATCGTCATGGAAGTAAAGGACGGTTTTGCGGTGAAACTCTCCGGTCCTGAGGACATAGATAGGCTAAACAAGCTTATTGATCCTCTGGGTATGCCGGCGAGGAACATCGCGGAGCTCGGTATAGGTACCAACGACAAGGCGATCATAACGGGGCTTGTGCTGGAAGACGAGAAGGTGATGGGGACGATCCACGTCGCCATAGGGGATAATTCCCACTTCGGCGGGAATGTCGCGGTACCCAGCCACCTTGATGGCATAGTAAAGTCACCTACGATATGGGCTGACGGCCGCCAGATTATGAAGGACGGGAAGCTGTTGATATAGTCAATGAGAAACCGGGCGGAGGAGGTGCGGCCGATGGACAAATTCGTCCACTTACATCTCCATACGGAATACTCTCTTCTCGATGGCGCATGCTCGATAAAGAAGCTAATGCCCAGGCTCAAGGAGCTCGGGATGGATTCCTGCGCCATAACCGACCACGGGGCCCTGTTCGGCGCCGTTGAGTTCTACAATGAGGCGTTGAAGAACGATATCAAGCCTATCATAGGATGCGAGGCCTACATCGCCCCGAATGGCAGGCAGAGCAAGGTCGCGGGGGAGGACGACGAGCCTTTCCACCTGGTCCTTCTGGCGACGGACAAGAGAGGATACAAGAACCTGGCCAAGCTGGCCAGCATAGGCTACACGGAGGGCTTCTACTATAAGCCCAGGGTGGACTTGGAAATGATATCCGCCCATTCGGACGGGCTCATTGCCATGTCAGCATGCCTTGCTGGCGAGATCCCAAGGAGGCTGCTGAATAGGGATATGTCCGGTGCCGAGAAGGCGGCGGCGAAGTACGCCGACATATTCGGGCACGAGAACTTTTTCCTTGAACTGCAGTCCAACGACATTCCTGAGCAGACCATGGTGAACCGCGGCCTGGTCCAAATAGCCTCAAGGACGGGATCCCCGCTGGTCGCGACCAACGACGCCCACTACATAAGGCGGGAGGACGCGAGGTTCCACGAGGTCCTCCTTTGCATACAGACCGCCACCAACATGCAGAATCCCAACAGGATGAGATTTCCCGGCGACAGCTTCTATGTAAAATCCCCGGAGGAGATGTACAAGGCGTTCCAGGAAGTGCCTGAAGCGCTAAGGGCCACAGTCGACATCGCCGAGAGGTGCAATTTCTCGTTCGAGCTGGGAAAGCCGAGCATTCCACGTTTCGACGTACCGCAAGGGCACACGGAACCTAGTTACCTAAGGGAGCTCGTCCATAAAGGGCTGGCTGAGAGGTACCCGGATGCCGGGCAGGATATTACGCAGAGGCTCGAGTATGAGCTGGGATGCATAGAGCAGATGGGATACTGCGGATACTTCCTCGTGGTCCAGGACTACGTAAGGTTCGCCAAGGAGAACGGCATCCACGTAGGGCCGGGCAGAGGTTCTGCTGCAGGTTCGCTCGTCGCTTACTGCCTGGGAATAACGAACATAGATCCGATAAGGTACGGCCTTCTTTTTGAAAGATTCCTAAATCCAGAACGCGTATCGATGCCCGATATCGACATAGACTTCTGTTACGTAAGGCGCTCTGAAGTTATGGACTATCTAGCGAGGAAGTACGGCAGCGACCACTACGCACAGATAATAACGTTCGGGACGATGGCCGCAAGGGCAGCGATAAGGGATGTCGGCAGGGCTCTCGGACTACCTTATGCCGATGTCGATAAGATAGCGAAGCTAGTGCCGATGGAAAAGGACATAGACATCGGTAAGTCGATCCAGAACGTTCCGGAGCTGGCACAGCTCGTAAACTCCGATCCCAAGCTCAAAGAGCTCATGGAACTCGCCCAGAGCATAGAAGGGATGCCGAGGCACGCGTCGGTCCACGCCGCAGGCGTCGTGATAACCAAGGATCCGCTGACCGATACGGTGCCCCTGTACAAATCCAGCGACGGCACGATCACGACGCAGTTCGAGATGGGCGCCCTCGAGCAGCTTGGGCTGCTCAAGATGGACATACTCGGGCTAAAGACCCTTACCATAATAGGCGATACGCTGGATATGGTGGAGAAGAAGAGGGGCGTAAGAATAGACATGGACAAGATACCCCTCGATGAGCCGGAGATATTCGAGATGCTGTCCAGAGGGGATTCAGAGGCGGTCTTCCAGGTTGAATCCGCCATGTTTAAAAGGCTCCTGGCCGACGTTAGGCCTACATGCGTTGAGGACATAATGGCATTGGTCGCGCTAGGCAGGCCCGGGCCAATAACCATGGCGCCCGATTTCGCCTCCGGCAAGAAGAAACCCGAGGGCATAAAGTACCTGCACCCTTGCATGGAGGAGATATTGGAGGACACATACGGTGTCATGCTCTACCAAGAGCAGGTCATGAGGGTGGCGAGTGCGTTCGCGGGCTTCTCGCTGGGCGAAGCGGATATCCTAAGGAGGGCCATGGGCAAGAAGAAGCCCGAAGAGATGGAGGCCATGCACAGGAGGTTCATTGAGGGGGCTACAGGGCGAGGGAGCGACGAAAGGCTTGCCGAGCAGGTATATAGGTTGATCGAACGGTTCGCGGGATACGGCTTCAATGCGTCTCACTCCGCCGCATACGGCCTGATAACCTACCATACGGCATATCTCAAGTATCATTACTTCCCTGAGTTCATGGCAGCCACACTGACGTCGACGGTCGAGAACAGCGACAAGGTGGCAGCCTACATGGACTATTGCAGGAACAAGGGCACGAGGATATTACCACCAGACGTTAACAAATCGGAAAGATATTTCACGGCGGACGAGGCCGCGATATCCATAGGACTGGCTGCGGTGAAGAACGTCGGTTTGAATGCCGCCGATGCGATAGTAGAAGAAAGAAAGGCCAGAGGGCCGTTCAAATCCCTCGCGGACTTCTGCGACAGGATAGACACGGGCATGATCAACAGAAAGGCCATAGAGAGCCTTATCCAAGCCGGGGCCTTCGATGGTTTCGGCACTCGTAAGGCGCATCTATCCGTACTTGGCAGCATCATGGCCACGAACGTTTCCAGGAACAGGGGAAGAGGGGACGGCCAAGGTTCCTTCTTCGACCTCTTCGAAGAGCCGGAGGAATTCGGCGCAAGGTATGACGGACTTCCAGACGTAGGGGAGTTCTCTCGCAAGGAGATGCTTGACATGGAGAAGGAGATGCTGAACATGTACGTTACAGGGCATCCTCTTGAAGCGGTCTGGGACCAGCTGTCGGGCATGGTAAAGGACAGGATATTGGACTTCCAGGACATGAAGGACGAGGATGCGGTATATTTCGCCGGCATGGTGGTAGGGGTGCGCAGGACGATGACGAGGTCCGGCAAGCCCATGGGATATATTAGAATTGAGGATATGGCCGGTTCGGTTGAAACAGTCGTATTCCCGAATCTATGGGAGCAAGCCGGCGGAATATCAAATGGTGACGTTCTTATAGTTGACGGAAGGCTCGACTATAAGGAAGATGTAATCAAGGTGATAGCTAATAGGATGCGAAGGGTCAAATTCTAGGTCCAGGGGTGAGAACCATGTGGGTAGTGATTCATCTGGCTCCGAATAAGATGGAAGCCGAGATCCTTAAATCAGTCCTGGAGGCGGAGAACATCCTTGTGAGGTTGAGGCCGGCGTCCATCCCGCATCTTGGGGACCTTGGCCCTTTTGACGTGATGGTACTTGAAAGCGAACTTGAGTACGCAAGAGAAGTGCTCGAGGGCAAGGAAGACATAATATAGCGCCTACATGTACATGGACAACATCGGCCTTGACTGAAGGGCATTATAAAGCTAATATTCTTCCTAGGCCGAAGTGGCGGAACGGCAGACGCAGTTGACTCAAAATCAACCGAGTGAAAGCTCATGCGGGTTCAAGTCCCGCCTTCGGCACCATCGTATCCATAGTCATGCAGGGTAAGTTGGCAAGTGAACCCATGCGCTAACTGCCTGGCAAGTAATATTTGAATAAGTGTAAAATAGCCTCTGAAGGTTGATAAAATCTTCGAAAGTTCTTTATTTCAAGCCTTTTTCGGTGCGTTTGTGCCGGAGAGGGCTTTTTCTTATTGTTTCAAAATCAGTAATAACATAGATCCATCACATGATACAGGGCTAAAATGTATGACGACTGCCTGTATAAGAAATCTGCTTTCTGCTCATTCATAGTTGAAGTCTTTATTACTCAGAATTTTATAAACACTATTGACAGGCCAAATTCAACACGTTATATTACAAGAGTTATATAACGTGCTTTATATAACTGATGTAATATCATGGAGGATAATGTATGGCACCTAAGGTTAAATTTTCTAGGGAACAAATAATCGATGCGGCCTTCGAAATAGCTCAAACAGAAGGAATCGATGCTATCACTATGAGGAAAATCGCAAAGAAGATAAATAGCTCCGTAGCTCCTATCTACGTAAATTTTAAAGACGTAAATGAACTGAATGAAGCTGTAATGGAAAGAATTATTAGTATTAGTCTACAACTTATAAAGGAAGAAGATTCAGTTAATCCATTGATTAGGATGGGAAAAGCATGTCTTAGATTTGCCATGGAGTATAGCGTCATTTTCAGAGATCTAGTTGCAAAAAATGGTAAATATATGCAAGGTTATGATATTAAAATGATGCCGGCTCTAATGGAAGAGATACAGAAAGACGCTGAGCTGAGGGGATTACCTGTTGATGAGTTAAAGAAAATCTTGTTAAAGATTATCATATTTCAACTAGGACTTTCGATAATGGCAGCTAACAGTTTACTGCCCGAAGAATTAAGCAAACAAGATATGATGGATATCTTGTCAAGTGCAACTGATGATGTGATTATGTCAGCGAAACTGAAAAGGGGATTTCGCAATGATAAAAGGAGTTGAAATTTATTAAATCATCAAGAGAGTCAAATTTAGCTTAAAAAGTGCTGGATGAGTAAAGACAAATGCATATATGCAATTATTGATATTCCCATTTTTATAGTTAAAGCTTGGCTTGCTTGCACGATTCTAAATTCAGAGTATCTGTTGGACGGGTAGAGCATAACTTGAGTTTCTATTTAGTTCGATAATTGTTGCGTTCTTACTACTTATTCTCAATAAGCTGTCAACGACGGCGAGAATTGACCCACCTAACGACGGAATTAATTGAGCCACCAAATCCTGTCAATTGAACCCGATCCTTTCCCTAAGGCGATAACTGTTACCACGAATATTGATGATCTGTGAGTG
>Ga0208459_1000528_pt1 | contig 42342 bp, 36 predicted proteins | sample AD_UKC087_MetaG_FD_184433 | JGI IMG/M metagenome (GOLD analysis project Ga0208459, IMG submission 184433) | Active sludge microbial communities of municipal wastewater-treating anaerobic digesters from USA - AD_UKC087_MetaG (SPAdes) (version 2) | ecosystem: Engineered > Bioreactor > Anaerobic >... | reverse complement strand
GGATGGGATTTAATATTCCAATCTATAGTATAATTCGCCTTTTCAAAAGTTACAATCTATGTATAGCGAATGAAACACAGCCTTGGGATGAATCAATATCTTACACTATTAAGGATACGAAATGGTATAGAGGCGTGATTTATGTCGGTGCAACTTTGGCAACATTTGCTGCTTTTTTTATGATATCCTCTGCACAGCAACTTCCTCCCAACAAAGGAGATATAAATATAGCAGAATTTGCAGAGAATTACAACTATTATGCAAAGCTGTACAAAATTGATTTTGGTAATGAATACTTGGATGAAGACGGGAAATGGGCAGAGAAGGAAACTGACGGGACTGTAATTTATATCAATTTAACTGAAAAGCCGGAATATAAATTTACGATAGAAAACGGATATGTGACAGGTGTATCATTTGACATTGAAATGAAAAACCATGATTATATGATTAGTTCATATGATAAGCATATGTTTTTGGCATCCCTTGCTTTAGCAGGGGCACAGAATGAAATGGGGCTATTTTCAAAAATCCCGAAACGAATAGCAAGAAGTATAGAGAATAATATTCTAAATGACTACCAATTTGTTGAAGCCGGAATAGCATTTAATTGCGATATAGAGCATTCAGGCTACAATAAGATAACAAATATATTAGTGCCGTCAGAAAATACGAAAGAAAATTATTTCAGTTTAAAATTTTCAATGAATAAAGAATAATAATATTTGAAGAGTAATACTATAGGAGGAAATACAATGAAAACCAGGATTTTTATCATACTAATTTTAACTCTGCTAATGACAGTTGCACCTTTTGTTACAGAAGATGTATATGGAGCTGAATATGTAAAAGGGCAGTCAATTGTTGCGGAAGACCAAGAAAAAGCAAGCAGGGGACTTGAATTCCCGGGACTTGATATCACTTGGCTTGATATTGGAGACTCACATATACAGTCTTATTCACAGATGGATATATTCAGTGAAGGGATCTTTACTCTAAGATTATCAGGACAAACTATATGTTTTGACACAACCGGTAAGATAATAGCTGTTGGTGATTACAATGGAATACATGAATTTTCTGATGGTATGGCAAAAGTATATAAATACATACCACGAGATGAACCTGATGTTCCGGGGAGACTTATGGCACCTCCAGGTCAAATGGAAGGTTTCATAGACAGTAAAGGAAATGAAGTAATACCTCTTGGTATGCATAGTAATATGGGAGATATGTTTCATGAAGGGTTTACGACTATTGGCGGTTATGAAGAAAATAAAGGATTTATTAATAAAACGGGAGAAATAGTAATTCCTCAAATATATAAAGATGCAGGAAATTTCTCAGAAGGTCTTGCTGCTGTGCAAGATATTGAGACAGAGCTTTGGGGGTACATAAATAAAGATGGCGATATTGTTATACCTATGCTATATGATGAAGCTAAGCCATTTAGAGAAGAAGTTGCCTATGTGGTCAAAAACGGTATGGCAGGTTACATAGACAAAGAAGGAAACATTATAATTGATTTTATGCTAATGCCTGAAACCGACAAATATGTTGACAACAGTTTCTATGGAGGTCTTGCAGTTGCCTGGGACAGTTCAGGAAAATACGGGTATATAAATAAAAATGGAGACTATGTATTACCTGTAAAATACAAAGAAGCAAATCCGTTTATAGGAGAAGCTGTCTATGTTGTTATAGAAAATCAAAATTATCCAAATGGCTACGGCTCAAGTTTTCTAATTAATAGAGATGGTGAAAGGTTGACTCCCCTTTGGCAATATGGTAGATACGCAGGAGAATACATGAGAGATGGTCTCATAAGAGCATTGTCAACCTATGGTCCAAGCCCAAAAGAATTCATAGTCATGCTAAATAAATATGGTGCTGAAGTAATTCCGGCATCGTTAAACATACAATATTTAAGTTCTTTTAATGAAGGCTATGCTCTTATTATAGCTGACAATAATGGAGGTACAGCTATAGGCTTGGTAGAATTACCGGAAAACATTGATGCTTATAAGGACAGAAAACTAATCAGAGTATTTATAGATGACAAGCTTCTAAATTTTGAGGATACAGATCCAATTATAGAAAACTCAAGAACCCTTGTGCCGATGAGAGCAATATTTGAAGCTCTTGGAGCGGAAGTTGAGTGGGATGATACAAATAAAACAGCTATTGCTAGGAAAGATAATACAACCATATCTTTAAAAATTGACGATAATACAGCATATATTAACAATGAGCCGGTGGAGTTAGATGTTCCTGCAAAAATTAAAAATTCAAGAACATTAGTACCTGTTAGATTCATTGCAGAAAGCTTAAATGCAGATGTAAAATGGAATGATGAAGGAAGAGCCGTTCTTATCAAAACATCGGGCATAGATAACACTGCAGTTGATGATTACCAAGAATAAATTCTAGAAACCGGTGGAATAGATGGAATGTTGGAGGGATGAAGGAGTTGAATTATGATGAAAAAATATTTAGATATTAATCCGAAAGTAAAAACAGCATTAGAACAGGGAAAACCTGTTGTAGCATTAGAATCAACAATTATATCACACGGTATGCCATATCCTAAGAATGTTGAAACAGCACTTAATGTAGAAAAGATTATACGAGATAACGGGGCCGTGCCTGCCACAATAGCAATTTTAAGCGGTAAACTGAAGGTCGGACTCACTGAAAAAGAAATAGAATACTTGGGAAAAGCAACAAATGTAATTAAAGCATCAAGAAGAGACATTCCATACATCGTTTCCAAAAAATTAGACGGGGCTACAACTGTCGCTTCGACAATGATTGTAGCTTCTCTTGCAGGAATTAAAGTGTTTGCAACGGGGGGTATCGGCGGTGTTCATAGAGGAGCAACTGAAACATTTGACATTTCTGCAGACCTTGAAGAATTAGCAAATACAAATGTGGCGGTTGTATGCGCGGGAGCAAAATCCATTTTGGATATAGGTTTAACTTTGGAATACTTAGAAACTCATGGAGTTCCCGTAGTAGGATATCAAACAGAAGAAATGCCGGCATTTTATACCAGAAAAAGCGGCTACAAAGTTGATTATAAGCTTGATACTCCTGAAGAAATTGCAAAAATGCTAAAAGCAAAATGGGACCTTGGACTTAAAGGGGGTATGGTAGTAGCAAACCCTATAGAAGAACAATATCAGATGGATTATGATATAATTACGGATGCAATTAATAAGGCTGTTAAACAAGCTGATGAAAACGGTATAAAGGGAAAAGATACTACTCCGTTTTTGCTGGCAAAAGTAAAGGAGATAACCGGCGGCGACAGCCTTGAATCAAATATTATGTTAGTATACAACAATGCCTCACTTGGGGCAAAAATAGCTGTTGAACTCTCTAAAATATATGAAATTGAATAATTGTTGTACTGTCATATTGAGGAATCAAAAGCTGAAGTCATATGGTGAAAGTCTATATTGTATTAACTGTTTATTGGTTCTTAACTGGTTATTTATTAAGAAATATTAAAGAAAATTCATAAAAATATAACAAAAATTACTAAAATAAGACAAAATTCCCAATCTTCTTAGTGTATAATATATGAAATAACATAATTATTTTATTGCAATTAACCTATAATCCGAGAACCATGTTAGGAGGTATTTAAATGAGCATAGTTAATACCTTTATTCATGAAACAGACTTTTATCGAATATTATTTGAAAATTTACCGCAAGCAATTCAAATCAACCAGATAGTCTTTAATGAAACGGGGGAACCGGTTGATTATTTGCTTTTAGACGTAAATCGTACCGCTGAAAAGTATATGGGGTTAAAACGGGAAGAAATTGTAGGAAAAAGAATTAAAGAAATCTATTCTTTTATTGAAAAAGAATGGTTTATACGATATGGTGAAGCCGTAAAAACGGGTAAATTTGATAGGTTAGAAATATACATTGAAGCACTTGGTATATGGTTTGATGTTCAAGTGATTCCGCTTGGAAGTCAGAACAAGTTTGCGATTTTATTTCAGGATATAACAGAATTGAAAAATAAAGAAGCATCAGAAAAAAAAGCCCTTAACGACCGCAAAAAAATCGAGATAGAAAAAAGTCATTATATGAAAATTGCAGAAGAAAGAGCTGCTTGGCTTCAAACCATAATGGATTTAATGCCTGCAGGCGTTTGGATTTCGGATTATAGCGGAAAAGTGATTATGGTAAATCAAGAAGCGATAAATATGTATCGGGGCAGTTCTTCAATGACAGATATTCCTAAAGAATACACGTCATATAGATTATTTCTGCCCGATACCGACGAACCGGTAACTTTTGAACCATATCCACTTAAAGAAGCGCTGGTTGGTGTGATGTTGGATTTTGAACGGTTTGACGGTACGAGAGGCACTCAGGTTGCTTCAACCGAAGCTCTCCGTGATAAGGACGGGAATATTATCAATTATGTGGCTGTTGCAATGGACATAACATCGCTAAGACAAGCTGAAAGAGCTCTTGCGGAAAGTGAAAAAAATGCATTAGATTTAGTGGAGAAACTTCGTCAGGCTGACCATAATAAGAATGTTTTTATCAATATGCTTTCTCACGAATTGAGAAATCCGCTTGCATCAATAATTATGGGGCTGGAGCTCTTGGAAAAGGCACCTTCTGACGGGAAACAAGCTTATATGGCGATGGATATCGTCAAACGTCAAGCAAAACTCCTTACTGATTTGGTTGACGATCTATTAGATGTAACCCGCATTACACACAATAAGGTTTATTTAAAAAAAGATACTTTAGAAATCAACAATCTTATAGGCAAAGTAGTTCAAGATTACCAGCCTCAATTTATTGATAAAAATGTAAAGTTGGAATTTAAATCGACCATACCAGTGTATATAGAAGCAGATTCTTCACGATTAGCTCAAGCAATTGGCAACCTGCTGCACAACGCTGTAAAGTTCACAAATGAAAAGGATTTGGTAATTGTTTCTGCAGCACTGGACACCAATAGCAGTGAAGCTGTAATCGCTGTTGAAGATACCGGACGGGGTATAGACCAGACAGATCAGCCAAATCTGTTTGAACCATTCATGCAGGTGGACAAATCATTGGATCGAAAACTTGGAGGACTTGGACTTGGTTTGACTATTGTCAAAAGAGTAGTGGAACTTCATGGCGGCAGAGTAGAAGTATTTAGCGAAGGGGTAGGAAAAGGTTCTAAATTCACAATAAGGCTACCTATTTAAATAAATATCGGAGGATATTTGCTATGTCAAATGATATACTAAATATTTTAATAATTGAAGATAATAAAGATTTGGTTGATATAATGTGTGAGATGCTTGTTTTATCAGGTTACAGAGCATTATCGGCTAAGAACGGAACTGAAGGTATTGCTAAAGCAAGGGAAAATAGACCGGATGTAATAATATGTGACATAGGTCTTCCGGATATGAGCGGATACGAGGTTGCAAAAATAATCCGAAAGGACTCTGAATTGAAAGATACATATCTTATTGCTTCTTCCGGCTATGCTCAGCCTGAAGATGTTGAGCGTTCAAGGGAAACGGGATTTAACATACATTTGGCTAAACCTATAAGCTTTAACATATTGGGAAAAGTACTTAAAGGTGTAAAATTAAAATGCATGCAGTGAACAGATAATATTATATTTTAAGAGCAGAGTGCCGTTTGAAACAAGGAGAAGAAAAGTCTTTAACTAATATAATGAAACTGTATGTAAAGCTTTAATAGTAAAGAACACTAACCAGGAAGAAACAGGTGATTTATTGATAAATATTTCTGACAAAATAAAGAAAAAATTAGATATGCTTCCTATGGAGCCGGGAATATACAAAATGATTGATGCAAAGGGAAATGTTATTTATATAGGAAAAAGCAAAATGCTCAATAAAAGAGTAAAAACATACTTTGCAAACAATCCTAATTGGGACAAGATTAACAGAATGGTTCGTTTAATAGATGATATTGATTTTATTGTAACTGATACTCATCTAGAGGCTCGTATTTTGGAATGCAGTTTAATAAAAGAATTAAAACCTATTTTTAATTTACAAATGAAGCATGACAGGGGTTATGTTTATTTAAAGCTTGAGAATTATAATAAAAACAGAGCCTTATCAGTTGTTGAATCCAGAGAAGAAAATTGTTTTGGACCTTTTAGAAAAAAATTTCATTTAAATGAAACTATCAACAGTTTAAAAAATATATACCCCATAATTAAAAAGGGCGAATCATATTCCTTTGAATTTCACCTGTTTCCTCTAACACTAAATGAGATTGAATTTAACAAAAACAGATATTCTTTATATGAAATATTAACAGATAATTCAAAGGCAGGCATATTTATTAAAGAGTTAGAAAATAAAATGAAAAGAGAAGCTTTATTATGTGATTTTGAAAAGGCTTCTTTCTACAAAGACATCTTAATTAATGTAAGATATCTTATTAATTCAATCAATAAATACAATGAACTTCTTAAAAGTAACGTAATTGTATCAATTCCGTTTGATGAAGGCTACAAGTTGTTTTATATTTCAAAGGGAATAATACTTAAAAAAGAAGTTTTTAAAGCTCCTAATAAAAAAGATATTGAAATATTTTCTAAAGCTGCCTTAACTTCTCCGGATGATAGTTTTATCAATATGGATGAGAAGACCCTTATGGATTACAAGGATATTATTTGCTCAGAAATAATTTCTTTGTCCGATACTGTGGTAAAATATATGGATATCTAGGCCATTGATTTATTGTTTATACTTTTTTTCATTAAAGAGCGGAACAATGAAAAATTGCCCGTCGCAATTGATACCTGCATAAAAAATATCTTTTATATTTTTATATCCCAGTCTTTTTGCTTCGCTATATACCCAGTCAATATCAAGATTAAATTCTGTCATAACACTTTCGATAATTTTACCGTTATTAATTATTTGCACAGGCAAGTTTCTATTTTGCTTAACCGGTATGGGCATATCTTTTTTCGTTATAGGGTCGAATTTTTGCTTTTTTAATACTGTTAATTTGCCGCTTGTCTCAAGAATAGCATAATCAACTTCGGTAATATCAAAAATATCCTTATTCCGGAGCATCATATTTAATTCATCTGCGTTGAATCTGCATTTAGCCAATGCTTTTTTGTCAATTTCCCCTCGTTTAATTAAAATTGAAGGCTTACCTGTTATTAACAATCTGGACTTATCAAATTTTAATATAACAAATTCAATTATTATGTTTAGTATTGACCATAATATTAATGCATAAATCCCCTTAATCATTTCAAGACTTGTATCTGTTACTACTGCGGCAGCTAATGAACCTACGGTAATTCCCGTTACATAATCAAAAAAGGTAAGTTGGGTCATATGCTCTTTACCCATAAGTCTCGCCATTATTAATAAAACTATAAAAGAAAAAATCACTCTATAAGTAATTTCAGTCCAAGACATTTTACTCTCCAACCATAATATTATTGATAGTCTTTCAATATAATAGTTTATTATTCAATGATTCAATAAGCCCCCTTAATGTTACATGAATGAAAATTACCCTAACAGCAAAAACATTGGATTATGAAAAATAGATTGCATTTACTGTAGGCTTGTTGTATAATCAAATTAATTAAATTAATAGTATCGGGAGCATAATAGGCTGAGAGGAAACTTAAAGTTTCGACCGTACCTGATTTGGATAATGCCAACGTAGGGAACTGTTTATGAGAGTGAATGGGATACACCGTGTTGGTATATCCCATTTTTAATAGGAAGGAAATAAGTTATGGGTAGTTACAAAACATCAACGTTAAGCAACGGGTTACTCTGGTTTGGAGCAGCCGTATCTATCGCGGAAATATTTACGGGAACATTATTTGTACCGCTTGGTTTTTCAAAAGGATTTATTGCTATTGTGATTGGACACATAATAGGCTGCATACTTTTATATTATGCCGGAATCATAGGTGCTAAAAGCGGTAAATCAGCTATGGAATCTGTCGGATTATCATTTGGAAACAAAGGAAGAAATTATTTTGCCGTGATGAATGTATTACAGCTTGTCGGATGGACTGCCGTAATGATAATTCAAGGCGCAAGAGCAATGGGGGTTATGTTAAATACAAATCTCGGTATGCAATCTGATTTGTTGTGGGGCATTATTATAGGGGCTGCAATATTAGTATGGGTTGTTATTGGACCTAAAAACTTGGAGAAGGTAAATATCTTTGCAGTGGGAAGCTTGTTTATTCTGACAATTTTTCTAGGAGCTACTGTTTTTAACAGGGGTTCTAATGTAAACATTTCCGGTGAAATGGGTTTTGGAGCAGCGATAGAACTGTCTGCAGCTATGCCTATTTCGTGGCTTCCGCTTATTTCTGATTACACAAGGGATGCAAAGCATCCAATAACTGCAACACGGGTAAGTGTGATTACATACTTTGCAGGCAGTGTTTTCATGTATACAATTGGTTTGGGATCTGCTATCTTTACCGGCGAAAGTGATATAGCGGTTATAATGTATAAGGCAGGATATGGCATTTTAGGCGTATTAATAATATTGTTTTCAACGGTAACAACGACGTATTTGGATGTTTATTCGGCAGGAGTAAGCTTGAAAACAATTCATGCCGGATTGCCTGAAAAAACCATGGCTATTGCAGTAGGTTTAATTGGCACTGCCATTGCAATTTTTACACCTGTCGAGCAATATCAGAATTTTTTATATTTGATAGGCTCAGTGTTTGCTCCAATGATTTCGATTCTCATAGCAGATTATTTTATACTTAAAAAAGATAATATAAAAAAATCTGTGGATGTGACAAATTTCATTATTTGGCTGATAGGATTTACGATTTACAGACTGCTTTTAAACATGAATTTGGCTATTGGAAGCACAATACCCGTAATGATTATAACCGTAATCATATGTGTAATAGCAGATAAAATAAGAAAGCTTAAAGTATAATTTAATAATAACAATAATATTATTGACAGAATGTTGAAAGCATAAAAAGGGGTGCACCACCGCGGGTACAATCTTCTTTTTATGCTTTTTTAATAATTAATTAAAACAAATTTAAGGAGGAAGAAATGATAAAAAACAAAGAAATTAATTTAAAAAAACTTGTTTTTGCTTCATTGTTAGTGTGTATGGGATATGTTCTCAATACTTTTATATGGATACCGGGGATGGCTCCGTTTCAGCACTTCATAAATGTAACGGCAGCTGTATTTTTAGGACCTGCATGGGCATTTTTATGTGCATTGACAATAGGATTATTAAGAATGATAATAAACGGCCGTACAATATTAGCGCTTATCGGAGCAATTGTGGGAGCATTTTTATCAGGAATACTATATAAAAGGTTTCAAAAATTGTACTGGGCGGTTATAGGAGAGGTAATCGGTACCGGTATAATAAGTGCAATTCTTTCATATCCCTTTATGAGAATGTTTTATGGATTGCCTAAAGGCTCTATATTTATGTATATACCTTTATTTGTACCTTCATCAATTATGGGAGCAATGGTGGCGGTTTTACTTATAAAGGCATTGAAAAAAACAAATACATTTGACAAGATAAAAGCACAACTTGATAAATAGGCGTTAAAACTGTATAATATTGAAGAGAACAATTGAAATCAGTACTATTGTAAAGATGTTATCGATTATTTAACAATATGATGTAAAATTAATATTAGGAGAAGCATAGTGAAACAATTTAAATACAAAATTTTCGATTTAGACGGGACATTGTTGGATTCAATGGATGCATGGCTAAATTTGGGGAAGGATTATCTTATAAAAAAGGGTATTAATCCTCCGGATAATTTATATGAAATTATATCTGCTATGTCAATGATTGAGACTGCAACATATTTTCAAGAAGCTTTTAAAATAGATTTAAGCACTGATGAAATAATTAAAGAAGTTAAAAAGATGATTGAAGATAAATACAGGTATGATTTTAAACTGAAACCCTATGTAAAAGAATACCTTCAAAAGCTTGAAAATGAGAATTCAATAATGTGTATTGCAACAGCAACACCTTTGAAGTTGGCTGAAGCAGCGCTTAAGAGAAATGGAATCATAAAATATTTTTCATTTATTATAAGCTGCGACGAGGTCGGGGTAGGAAAGAATAAACCGGATATATTTTATCTTGCCGCAAATAAATTAAATGCAAAGCCATCCGAAATTGCAGTTTATGAAGATGCTGATTTTGCATTGATTACAGCTAAGGAGGCAGGCTTTTATACTATTGGCGTATATGATGATTATTTTAAAAATGCCAGAAAGGATATCGAATTAATAAGCGATATATATATCGAATCATTTAAAGAACTTTTATAAATATTTCAAGTTTCTTGACATGATGATAAATCAATGCTATATTAAATTAACTGAATAATTCGGGAGCTTGTAAGGCTGAGAGGAAACATTGTTTCGACCGCACCTGATTCGGGTAATGCCGACGTAGGGAACATAAACGATCGTAATATACTGTCTGCAGGCGGTATATTTTTTATATTATTTAAGGAGGTTAATATGTTTTCAGAAATTATTAAAAATGTTAAAAATAATACTCCATTGGTACACAATATCACTAATTATGTTACCGTAAACGATTGTGCAAATATATTATTGGCTTGCGGGGGCTCACCAATAATGGCTGATGATATAGAAGAAGTAGAAGAAATTGTATCCATAAGCAGTTCATTGGTTATAAATATCGGTACATTAAATTCAAGAACCATTGAATCAATGATTAAGGCAGGGAAAAAAGCAAATGAACAAAATATACCCGTTATACTTGATCCTGTGGGAGTAGGAGCATCAAGACTAAGGACGGATACTGCAAACAAATTATTGAATGAAGTGAAGTTTGCCGTTGTAAGAGGCAATATATCAGAAATTAAAGCATTAGGAAATACAAATGCAAAGGGAGCCAAGGGTGTCGATGCTGACCTTGCTGATTCAATTAATGAAGAAAATTTAGATGAAGTTGTTGAATATATTAAGTCATTATCAGAAAAGCTTTCTTCGGTGATTGCCGTAACCGGTGCAATAGATATTGTTTCAGACAGTAAGAAAACATATATTATTCGAAACGGACATCCAATGATGGGTAAAATATCCGGTACAGGTTGTATGCTTTCGTCTATAATCGGTGCATACTGCGGTGCTAACAAGGACAATATTGTCGATGCCACAGCAGCTGCTGTATGTATCATCGGATTAAGCGGTGAATTAGCTTATGAGAAAATTTTAAAGAATGATGAAGGAACATCAATGCTAAGGTCACATTTAATAGATTTTATGAGCAAAATTGATGATAAAATATTGGAGGAAGGTGCGAAATTTGAAATTAGACAGTAAATCACTGCTATTATATGCAATTACTGATAGAGCCTGGTTAAAGGGAAAAACAGTTGCCGAAGCCGTGGAAGAGGCAATACTGGGGGGAGCAACTTGTATTCAGCTAAGGGAAAAAAATTTAAGCGATGAAGAATTTTTAAAAACTGCCATGGATGTTAAGGCAGTTACTGACAAATACAATATTCCATTTATAATCAATGATAATGTAGATATAGCAGTTAGAGTCGGTGCTGACGGAGCACACATCGGCCAAGACGACGAAGAAATAAAATCAGCCAGAGAAAAATTGGGAGCTGATAAAATAATCGGTCTTTCTGCCGCTACAGTGGAAGAAGCTGTTCAAGCCGAGCAGAGCGGTGCAGATTATATAGGAGTGGGTGCAGTTTTTAATACTTTAACAAAACTTGATGCAAATACGGTATCATTTGAAACCTTAAAGGAAATATGTAATACCGTGAAAATACCTGTGGTTGCAATCGGAGGAATATCCAAAGATAATGCACTTCAACTTGCAGGTACGGGCATAGAGGGAATATCTGTTGTATCGGCTATTTTTGCACAAAATGATATTAAAACTGCTGCATCAGAACTTTTAGAGTTAGCAAAAAAAATAATAGAATAGAGGAAGTAATATGAAAAAGGTATTAACAATAGCCGGTTCTGACTCAAGCGGAGGAGCAGGAATACAGGCTGACTTAAAAACAATGACCAGCCACAAAATATACGGTATGAGTGTTATAACAGCACTGACGGCTCAAAATACAACAGGAGTATACGGAGTATTCGAATCATCGCCTGAATTTGTTGCTCAGCAGATGGATGCGGTTTTTACGGATATTTATCCCGATGCAATAAAAATCGGAATGGTTTCGAATAAAGAAATTATATCTGTTATTGCAGACAAGCTGATTGAATACAAAGCAGGAAAAATAGTGCTTGACCCAGTAATGGTTGCCACGAGCGGAGGCAAACTTTTTAAGGACGATGCAGTAGAAATGCTTATAAATAAGCTGATTCCTTTAGCAACCGTAATAACACCCAACATACAGGAAGCTCAGGTGCTTAGCGGGATTGAAATTGAGAGCAAAGAAGATATGCAAAGAGCAGCGGTAAAAATATCCAAAAATTATTCGGGCTATATTCTTATCAAGGGAGGACACTTAACTCTTAGCAGCGATGATTTATTATATTCAAATGGTGAATTTATATGGTATGAGCAGCCCAAGATAAATAATCTAAATACACATGGAACAGGCTGCACGCTTTCATCGGCGATAGCGTGCAATTTAGCAGAGGGCAATGATGTTAAAACAAGCATATTAAATGCAAAAAAATATATAACAGGCGCAATAAAATCTAATTTAAATATAGGAAAAGGAAGAGGACCTTTAAATCACTGCTGGAATTTAGGTTAAAAACTTATAGCACTTACAAAAGTAAGCGGACGTGGTTGGTAATGATTATGACAACCCCGTCCTCTTGTGATTATAGCGGACTTATTACTTGTGTAACTGTTCCGAAATCGTATCCTTGCTGTCTTAATTGTGTTATCATTGATTGCAGCCCTTCAAGTGTGTCGGGTGCCGATTGATGCAGCAGGATAATTGCTCCGGGCTCTGCATTATTTACAACTCTCGATACTATTGCAGCAGCTCCCGGATTTTGCCAATCTAAGGAGTCAATCGTCCACAGGATTGTTACATAGCCAAGTGAAGCCAATTGGTTTAGAATTGCTTGCGTATATTCTCCATAAGGCGGTCTGAACAAATATGGGTCTTGACCCGTGATATTCCTGATAAGAGCTTCTGTTCGAACAATCTGGTTTGTGACTTCCTGCATTGTTATAAGCGGCATATGAGGGTGGGTAAGGCTGTGGTTTCCTATTTCATGACCTTCAGCTGCTATAGCCCTTGCTAAATCAGGATAATTTATCAACCAGATTCCGGACAGGAAAAATGTTGCCTTAATATTATTGTTTCTTAATATTTCAAGCAATTCATAAGTCTGGTTATCACCGTAAGTAGCATCAAATGTTAAAGCAACCATTCTTCTGTTTGGATTTCCTCTGTATATGGCAACAGCATTTTCAGGAATTGTAATTGTAATTACCGTTCCCGGAATAAGTCTTCGAGGGTCCAGACCGGGATTAGCATTTATAATAGACTGAGCTGTTGTTCCAAACCTTGCAGCAATTTTATATATAGTATCCCCGGGCAGTACGGTATATCTGATTATGCCGGGCACTATAGGTTGAAATGGATTAAGAGCTTCTGGGGGCAGTATAATTTTCATTCCCGGATAAATCAATGAAGGGTCGGGAATGTCGTTTAATTCTAAAATTCTTTGAATGCTTACCTTGAATAAAAGAGAAATAATATAGAGGCTATCGCCGGGCTGTACGGTATAAATAAGGCTTCCGGGCGGGGTTTCTAAGTATTCCTCTTCAACAGGTATCAATATAACAGAGCCGGGATATATAAGGTTTGGATTTAAAATATTATTTGCATCTACAATTGCTTGTATTGTACTTCCATACAGGCGAGCAATACTATAAAGCGTGTCACCGGGTTGTACCGTATATATCATTTGAGTCATAATAATCCTCCTATTCTTTTCTATATAATATTCCGAATATTATACAAAGTGATAGTATGAATATGACACTACCCCGTCCTTTGTCATTTAATAGTGTTGAAATATTTCGGACATGTAATATAATAAAGATATGTAACTACGGATATCGTTAATTACCAAGGAGGATTTGAATGAATAATTTTACTGTGCCATTTAGTTTTACTTTGCCGACAAAGATTGTGTATGGACCGGGATGCATCTCTTCTTTAATCGACGAATTGCACTTAAACAACGGAAATAGACCGATTATTGTTACCGATAAAGGTGTTAGAAATGCAGGCATACTGGATAAGATAACTTTTTTGCTGGAGCGAAACAATACAGATTACATTGTTTATGATGGTGTTGAGCCAAATCCAAAAGATGTGAATGTAGAAGAAGGAGCAAGAATAGCAAGAGAATTAGGTGCAGATTCAATTATTGCCATTGGAGGAGGAAGCCCGATAGATTGCGCTAAATCTGTTGGAGTGCTCTTAGCTCACAAGGAAGATAAAATCAAGAAATACGATGGCAAAACAGCTGCTACAAAGCCCTTGCCTCTGTTAATAACCATCCCGACAACTTCAGGCACCGGCAGCGAGCTGACATTTTCTTCCGTTATTACGGATACACTGAATAATTATAAAATGACTGTTAAAAGTCAATATACTGCAGCGAAGGTTGCAATTTGCGACCCGGAGCTTACCTTATCACTCCCTGCACATATTACCGCTTCCACTGGCATGGATGCTCTAACCCATGCAATTGAAGCTTATACTGCAACTTGTGCGGAGCCCATAAGTGACGCCATGGCTTTGTATGCAACAGAATTAATTTACAATAATCTTGTTACTGCTTTTAATGACGGAGTCAATCTTGAAGCAAGAAGCGCAATGCTGCTTGGCAGCATGCTTGCAGGCATAGCATTCAGCCATTCCGATGTGGCTTCTGTCCATTGCATAGCTGAGTCTTTGGGAGGAGTATATGACCTTCCTCACGGAGTCTGCAATGCTGTATTTCTGCCTCATGTTATGGAGTATAACATGGAATATTCCGTAAAAAGATATGCACGAATAGCCAAAGCTATGGGTCTAAGCTTTGAAAATGAAAGAGAGGGAGCAAAAAAGGCTGTTGAAGCGATAAAAAAATTAGCAGTTGATGTTAAACTGCCCTTGTTTTCAAGCTTAAAGGTAGACATAAATGATTTTGAGAAAATTGCAGAAATGTCAGTTAAAAATATTTCAACCGAAAGCAACCCGAGACCCATGACAAAAGAAGACTATTTGACTGTCATTGAAAACGCCTACAAACATAAATGATGACACTACCCCCGTCCCCTTGTCATGAAAAACCCTTCGCGAAGCGAAGGGTTTAGGTTATATGAACAATAAGAGGCTTACTGCCATTACAGCCATGCCGGATATCAGCCCGCCTATTGAAAGGTGATGGTCTCCGTATTTCTGTGCCGAAGGAAGCAATTCATCCAATGATATATATACCATTATTCCGGCAACTACACCGAAGACTATGCCAAACACCAAATCATTTAGGAAAGGCATTAATATTAAATAACCTATAAGTGCACCGATGGGCTCAGCAAGTCCTGAAAGAAAAGAATATTTGAAAGCTTTTTTTCTGTCCCCTGTAGCATAATAAATGGGAGCCGATATTGATATTCCTTCAGGGATATTATGAATAGCTATTGCTACGGTTATGGGTATAGCTATCGAAGGCTCTTGAAGTGCAGAAATAAATGCTGCAAGACCTTCGGGAAAGTTATGTATTCCAACTGCCAGTGCCGTAAATATACCAGTTCTCATAAGGTTATCTTCTATATGAACTTTTGTTTCATTTAATTCTTCAACATTGTGCAGGTGGTGCGGGTTTTCTTCATTGGGCAGAACATTGTCGATAATTGCTATAAGTAACATGCCGGCAAAAAATGATGCAACTGCTGCCCATGAACCTGCCTTTAAGCCAAGCTCTGCTACCAGGCTATCCTTTGCTTTAGCGAATATTTCAATCATGGAAACATAAATCATTACCCCTGCCGAAAAGCCCAGGCTGATTGCTAAAAATTTGGTGTTTGTTTTTTTTGCAAAAAATGCGATAGCACTGCCAATTCCCGTGCTAAGTCCTGCTATCAGCGTTAATCCAAATGCTAATAAAATATTATTGTTCATTTGCACCTCCTAAAACTATTATATACCCAATTAAATAAAAATGTAAACTAATTATAGCAATTAAGATAATTAAAAGCATAATCAATCTATAATCCTAATTTCTTACAATCTTTTTAAGTTATGAATTTTTATTGCTTGATAAGAAATAAATTGTTATAATGGTTATCAGGTAATATAATAAGTTCAGTATAAATAAGATTAAGGACGTGAAAATGAAGACATTTATAAATGAATGGGTTATTCCTTCAATTATTGCTGTTGTAATTGTACTTTTTTTAAACAGATTTATATTTATTCTGGTGACGGTTCCAACCGGCTCCATGGAAACAACAATTATGCCCGGTGACAGACTTTACGTTAACAAACTTTTTGACATAAAGGATGCAAAAAGGGGAGATATTCTTGTATTCCAATCAGATGAGCTGGATGCAAGGCTTGTAAAAAGACTTATTGGATTGCCGGGAGAAACTGTTGAAATAAATGCAACAGGTGAAGTGTTCATAAATGGCGAAAAGCTCGATGAGCCGTATATCAATAATGCAAACGGAGAAGAAAGAACATTCAAAATCCCTGAAGGCACATACTTTTTTTTGGGCGATAACAGACCAGTATCTGTAGATGCAAGGTACTGGAGCAATCCTTTTATACCGGAGGATAAAATTATCGGGAAGGTCGCTTTCAGATTTTTCCCCTTTAACCGGATAGGTAAGGTCGAATAATAGAACTATTTACAACATGCAGAATAAAAGAATCTTGACAGTATATATAATTTTTTGTAATGTAAAGAAATTAAGAAAGGTAAGGTATACAGAATGAAATAATCCGCTTGAAAAACAATTATAATGACAATTAAATTAAAGATTTTTTATTGTGCATTTTATTGTATTACAGGTGGATAGTATTTTAATAGCTGCTGTTACTTTATTATTACTATGCAAGATTTATTATGCATATCCTTAGATATATTGTGTAAAGTAAAAATGCTATCCTCCAAAGAAAGAAAGGGAGGATTTTTTATGCTTATTATTGAGTGCAGTAAAATAAAAAAATATTATGGAGACAGATTAATATTAGATATAGATAATTTAAACATATACTCTGAAGACAGGATAGGTGTGGTAGGTTTAAACGGAGCAGGAAAAACTACATTAATAAATATTTTAAGCCAAAGGATAGAGCCTGACAAAGGATGGGTTAAGCTTAGGGGTAAAACAGAATACTTTTCACAGTTAGAGGAGCCGGAAGTTTATGAAATCAGCAGTGAAATGGCTTCAAAATTTGGTGTGGAAACATTATGGAATGAAAATATGAGCGGTGGAGAAAAAACAAGATTCAAATTAGCTAAAGCCTTAGAAAATGAAAGTATATTAATTTTTGCAGATGAGCCGACCAGCAATATGGATATTGAAGGTATTGAGCTTATGGAAAAGAAGCTAACGGAATACAAGGGTGCGTTGATAATAATTTCTCACGATAGAAGCTTTTTAGATAAACTATGTAATAAAATTATTGAAATTGAAAACGGAAAGATTAAAACTTATGAAGGCAATTACAGTGATTACAGCAGACAAAGACTTCATGATAAAGAAAGAGCACAATTTGAGTATGAAGAATATATAAAAGAGAAGGAAAGATTAGGAAGTGTAATAGCCGATACTAAACAAAAGATAAAAAGTATAAAAAGACCACCTAAGAGAATGGGAAATTCAGAAGCGAGGCTTCATAAAATGGGCGGTCAGAAAGCCAAGGCAAATTTAGAGCGCAAAGTAGGCAATTTGGAAAAAAGAATTGAACATTTAGAGGTGAAAGAAAAACCTAAAAAAATATCTAAAATTAAAATAGATATTATGCCTTCCGATTATATTCACAGTAAAATAATAATTGAAGGGAAGAAAGTAAACAAATCCTTCGGGAATAAAATTATATTCAAGGATGCCGAGTTTTGTATTTATAATGGTTCAAAGGTAGCATTGATAGGTCCTAACGGCTGCGGAAAAAGTACCTTGGTAAAGATGATAATAGATAAGGATAATTCAATCAGGCTGTCCAAAGGTGCAAAGATAGGCTATTTTAGCCAAGATATGAACATATTGAATAACAGTTTAAATATTATTGACAATGTGATGGAAAGCTGTAATTATTCCGAAAATTTTGCAAGGCTTCTACTTGCAAGACTTTTATTTAAAGGTGATGATATTTATAAAAAAATTGATGTATTAAGCGGGGGAGAGCAAATAAAAGTTTCATTTGCAAAAATATTATTGCAGGATATTAATTTATTAATATTGGATGAGCCGACAAATTATTTAGATATTAATTCATTAGAAGTTATGGAGGATACTCTTAAGGAATATGACAGAACGCTCTTGTTTGTTTCTCATGACCGCAGCTTAATCAGTAAAGTGGCAGACCATATTATGACTATTGAAAATTATAAAATAAAAACATTTAACGGTACTTTTGCAGAATTCAAAGAAATACAAAGTAAGAAAAAACTAGACAAAGATGTTAATATGCAGATAATTTTGTTAGAAAACAGGCTTTCCGATATCGTAGGAAGACTGTCTATGCAATTAAAAAAGGAAGAGCTAGAAGCTTTGGATAAAGAATATTATGAGGTCTTAGAAAAGTTAAATAAACTAAAGACGTTAAGAACAACTCCCGTATAGGATAATCCCGGAGTTGTCGGAATTATTACTTGTGGTAGGTTTCGCCTGAATTTATTTTGAAAGCTCTGTAAATTTGCTCTAATAAAATAACTTTAAACAGCTGGTGGGGGAAGGTCATTTTGGAAAATGAAAGATTAAAGTCGGCACTCTTGATTACTTCTTTCCAAAGTCCGTTGCTCCCGCCTATAATAAAAGTTATATCCGAAATACCTTCGATTCCGAAGGTATTTAATTTTTCGGCAAAGGCTTCGGAGCTAAGCTGAGCACCGTTTATATCCAAAACAATTACATAAGAATTTTTGGGAATTTTATTAAGTATTTTTTGCCCTTCTTTTATCTTAACCTGCTCTATTTCTGCAGGTGAAAAACTTTCATCCGCCCTTTCATCGGGCACAATCTCTTCAATAAACTTGCAATATTTTGAAAGACGTTTAATATATTCCTTAATTGCTTCAGTAAAAAACTTTTCTTTTATTTTGCCTACGGATATTATTGTTATTTTCATTTCAATCCTCTGTTAATATTAATCATATAGTATTTTTTACAATATATTATTATACCATTATATTATTGAATTTACCAGACTAAGAGTAAGTTAAATCCTACAGAATGAAAATTAACGCTTATTCATAGCAAAACTCCGGATGGCACTCTTAGCGTAAACGTTTGCAAATTTTGATTGCATTTTGTTTTAAGCTATGCTATAATTTTTATACTTTTAACAATATTTCATCCAATCAAATAATTTATCGGCGAGGTAAATAAGATGATTAAAATAAAAAAAATAATATGTTTGGTAATATGTATTAGTATGTTAGGAACTCAAGCTTTTGGTTTCAGCCAAGCTTATAATGAATTTGATATTAAAAAAAGTATTGAAAATACTTACGGAATAAATATTATAATACCGGAAGGTGTTGATTACAGCGAATTTATTGATTGCATGTCAATATTGGAAAGGAGTATTAAGAAATTTCCCGACAATATTATTAAAGAAATTACCGACTATTATTTAAGCAAGGGAATTGCTACGAATGTAATATTAGATAAAACAGAAATAATAAAAGAATTGTTTACATTATCAATAATAGATGAAAGCTCAGTCAATATTTACATAAAGACCTTGGAAGGCAGTCTGTATTCTGAATCTCATTATGCATCTGAACAAGTTATAACACATGTTTTTAGTCATTTCATAAGTGATTATATGCTTGAAACATATGATCTTGATAATTTAAAAGATGAATTTGACAAGTTAAATGAGGGATTTGAATACGGTACCTGGAGCGAGGAGTATTCAAAAGTTTTCGTCAACCGGCATTCCGCAATCAGTTTTGAGAATGATATTGCACACTTAATATGGTATGCGGAAGCAAATCCGTTCATACTTCGTAATATAAACGGCGGGGATTATGCAATAATACATGAAAAACTCAGATTGATTGCCGAAGAATTCAGTAAAATCTTTAATTCAATTACAGAAAATACAAAACTCTGGCTTGATGCAATACCTCAAACTCCTCAGGATTGGGCTAAGGACACAATTACGGAAATGAAAAATCAGTCTCTTATTCCGGATGAATTCAACGGGCTGTATGAAGCTTATATTAAAAGAGGAGATTTCTATAAACTGGTTTTAAACATGCTTCACATTAAATTAGGAGAAAATGAATTAAACAAATACTTTAATTTAACGGATTATGAAGAGCATGTGGCATTAGACCCTCTTAGGGGAGAAGTTTATGTAACCGATGGGTTGAATTATACTTCTTATTATAATTATTTGGCAAACTCAAGCAATGCATTTTATGAAGCATATCAGATGGGAATTTTAAACACAGATTCCTTTTATGAGCCGGACGAATATATGACAAGACTTGAAATAGCAAAACTATTAGCATATATAGCCAATGAATTGGGTATGAATATTTCAGAATTTCAGACCGTATCTTTTAATGATATAGAGCAGGTTGCAGAAAATGAAAAACCCTATATATATATTGCAGCTGATAAAGGGTTTATAAAAGGAGACGGATTAAACTTCAAACCGTTTAATTATTGTACATATCAGGAAGCGTATTTAATCCTAAATAGATTTTATAACAGCCTATACGATTATATTCAATAATATAAAATTGAGGTAGTATTATGTTTGACTTAAAAAGTATTGTTATAGGCCTTGTATTAATGATAAAAAAATATTCCTGTTTAAGTCTTACCATTTATGAAGAAGCAAATGAGGAGGATTATAAAAACGGTATAATTGCACTTCCCATAATAGGACTTGCCATTGGATTAGTAGCATTTATTATTGTTTCCTTTAGATATATATATGACGGTTTTTTTATCAGTTCTGCAGTTCTTTTATATTACTGTGTTGTAACAAAAACAACCAATATAAAGGATGTTTACAGAACTTTAAATTATTATATAAAGCCTGCAAATCAAACCGATAATATATCAGGAATTATTGGAACGGTTTTAATCTGTTTCATGTACCTTTCTCTATTTCGAGTTGTACCCGTAACTTCTTTGATTATTATGCCTGCTGCAGGATTTTCAAATTTGATGATACTTAGCAAGGTTATAAAAAGAGATTTAGAAAATACTTCGATACTCAAATACTGCGGCAATTACCATATAATAGCTGCCTTTGGCATATCTTTTCTATCTGCGGCAATACTAAACTATAAGCTTATAATTTCGCTATCTCTTATGTTTATGCTCTCCGGATTAATTGTAAGCATATTGGATAAAAGGATAAAAAATGTGCCGTCATCAGTTGAAGGGTTTATAATAGAAGTGTCACAAATAATGTTTTTGATTATTACTTATGTAATAAGGTTTGGGGACACACCTCTCTAGTGAAGGGATAGTCCCTGCAGGAGCGAGGAATGTCCCCGTTCTTAGTTGGGGGACACACCTCTTTGACCAATTGTTGACAAATTATTTTTATAGTAGTATAATCAAAAAAAATTGAGCTTTACGAGTTTCAAAAATAGGAACTCGTTTTTACTTATATATTCTCGGAGGAGTAAAATGGAAAATAAAAACAGAATATTCAGCGGCATGCAGCCCACAGGCTCATTGACTTTGGGAAATTATCTGGGAGCTTTGAAAAATTGGGTGGCTCTGCAAAATGAATATGACTGTTATTATTGTGTAGTTGATATGCATGCGATAACAGTACCTAAGGAGCCTAAGGATTTAAGAAAAAATACATATGAAGTATTAGCCAATTATATAGCTGCCGGGTTAAATACGGAACAGGTAACATTATTTATTCAATCACACGTTTCGGCACATGCGGAACTTACATGGATATTGAATTGTTTTTCTTACTATGGGGAGCTTGGCAGGATGACACAATTTAAAGACAAATCCAAAAAGCAGGATTCCAATGCCATAACGGCAGGACTTTTTACCTACCCTGTTTTAATGGCTGCTGACATACTTTTATATCAAGCTGATTTGGTTCCTGTGGGAGAAGACCAAAGACAGCACTTAGAAATAACAAGGGATATTGCACAAAGATTTAATAACAGATTCGGTGAAACATTTGTAGTTCCTGAGCCTTATATTTCGACCGATGTAGCAAAAATAATGAGCTTGCAGGACCCTGAGAGCAAAATGTCTAAATCAGATTCAAATGAAAATTCATATGTGCTCATTACCGATAGTCCTGATGTTATAAGAAGGAAGTTTAAGCGTTCGGTTACGGATTCAATAGGCGTTGTAAATTATACGGATGAGCAGCCGGGAGTAAAAAATTTAATAAATATTTACTCGAAAATTTCAAATATAAAGCCTGAAGAAATTGTATCCAATTATGAAAGCAAGGGATATGCTAAATTAAAAGAAGATGTTGCAGAAGTTGTTATTGAAGAACTGAAGCCTATACAGGAGAGAATAGATTATTTGTTGAAAAACAAAGATTATCTTGAAAAGATATATAATGCCGGTGCGCAAAAAGCAGAGGTTGTAGCAAATAAAACCTTAAAAAAAGCTCAAAAGAAAGTCGGATTCATACCAAGATAGACAGGGGTATCGATAGGACTAATGACGGGGACTCACCTTTACCTTCATATTTGAGGGATTAAAGGACGTTCCCTTTTTTTAATTGAGTCAGGGTGACGACAAAAAAAACTTGCAAAATTTTATTAAAAAGATTAAACTAAACTGTAAAAATTTAATAGAGGGGCGACATAACTCTAATGCAGAGCAAGCCCTGCTTAGTCAGAAGAGGGGAGGATTGTCCCCGTAGAGGTAATTATGAAGAATAAAATTATTAATATAGCGGTAATCGCCCATGTTGATGCGGGAAAATCTACTCTGGTGGATGCTTTTTTGCAGCAAAGCGGCGTTTTTAGAGAAAATCAGGAAGTTTCCGAGCAAATAATGGATTCAAATGATTTGGAGAGAGAAAGAGGAATAACCATTTATTCAAAAAATTGTTCGGTAATGCATAATGATATAAAAATTAATATAGTTGATACACCGGGGCATGCTGACTTTTCATCAGAAGTCGAAAGAATTATTAAGACTGTGGATACGGTAATTTTGCTGGTGGATTCCATCGAAGGACCAATGCCTCAAACGCGATTTGTGCTTAAGAAATCCCTCGAAATAGGAATAAAGCCTATTTTGTTAATAAATAAAATCGACAAAAAAAATCACAGGGCAGAAGAAGTCGTTGATATGGTATTTGATTTATTCGTAGAATTGAATGCAAATGATGAACAGCTTGACTTCCCGATACTGTACGGTATTGCAAAACAAGGAATTGTTCAGTATGAATTAGATGAGGAAAGCCACAATATTAATCCCTTGTTTGACACTATTATAAATCACGTTCAGCCTTATCCCGACAGGGATGACGAAGATTTGCAGCTGCAGGTATCAACTCTTGCCTATGATGATTATATAGGCAGACTCGGCATAGGAAGGGTTACCGCCGGAACAATAAAAGAAGGCCAGATTGTTTCGGTTGCAAAGCATGACGGCAGCGTTGAAAAGCAAAAAATATCTAATATTTATATATATGAAGGTTTAAAACGTACTCAGGTCAAAGAGGCGTTCAGCGGCGATATAGTAATTGTTTCGGGAATTGCCAATATATCTATCGGAGACACCATTTGCAATGAAAACAAAATTATACCGATGGAAACCATAAAAATTGAAGAGCCCACGATGTCAATGAATTTTTTAATCAATACGTCTCCTTTTGCAGGTTTATCAGGCAAATATGTTACAACCAGACATTTAAAAGCAAGGCTTGAAAAAGAGTTAGAAGTAAATGTGGGGCTTAGGGTTGAAGCTTTGGAAGGAGCCTTAGACGGTTACAAAGTGTCGGGGAGAGGAGAACTTCATTTGTCAATTCTTCTTGAAAATATGAGAAGGGAAGGTTATGAAGTTGCAGTATCAAGACCTGAAGTTATTCTTAAAAAAATAGACGGTATAGTTATGGAGCCGATTGAAAGAGTGATTGTAAATGTGCCTGAAATATATTCCGGCTCTGTAATATCAAAGCTTAATTTAAGAAAGGGCATTATGGTTTCAATGGTGCCTGACGGGAATTACGTAAAAATTGAATATTTGGTTCCTACCAGAGGACTTTTGGGTTATCGCACGGAATTGATAAATGATTCAAGAGGAGAAGGTACCATGGTGAGAGTATTTGACCACTATGAAAAATTTAAAGGTGAAATACCTCAAAGAATTAACGGAGTATTGATATCCAACGACCAGGGCGAAGCAGTTGCTTATTCATTGAGCAACTTGGAAAGCAGGGGAATTTTATTTATAAATCCGGGCGACAAAGTTTATGAAGGAATGATTATAGGCATGAATTCAAGGGGAGAAGATATTACTGTAAATCCCTGCAAAACAAAAAAACAATCTAATATTCGTTCATCGGCAGCTGATGATGCAATAAAATTATCACCTCCAAAAATAATGACTTTGGAAGCTGCATTGGAATTTATCAATGATGATGAGTTGGTGGAAATAACACCGGATGCCATAAGACTTAGGAAAAAATATTTAACCGAAATAGAAAGAAGAAAATATGCAAATAAAATAAAGACATCAAACTAATCTAAAACAGATATAGCAGATTGTGACATAGCGCAGTCTCCTTCACCAAAATATTTGCTCCCTATGGTCGCATATTTTGGGAAGTCGTTGCGAATGACCTACCATCCATTTCTCAGAAAAAGGACTCTGAGAAATGGGGTTAGGGCATCTTTACTCCGGATAATTCAAATTTTCATCTTTTATATTTAAAAGAACTTCGTTATAAAATTTAGCAGCTTCATATTTAGCCATATTTAAGTTCATATCCTGATAATTCCCGCACGATATCTCATCGGCTCCCGGAATATCTCCTTCATAATTCATTATGAATAAGAACATTTCCTTAATAATTTCATATACATCCAATGATGTCAAATTTCCGCTAAAAATAACATAAAATCCTGTCCTGCATCCCATAGGACCAAAATATATTGTGCGCGTGTCGTATACCGGATGATTTCTTAAAAATGTTGCACCTAAATGCTCTATTGTATGAAGCTCAGCAGTATTTATAACAGGCTCCCTGTTAGGCTCCTTCATTCTTATGTCAAATGTAGTAACAATATTTTCTCCAACTTTATCTTTTCTCGATACATAAATTCCTCTTTTTAATTTTAAATGATTTACTTGAAAACTTTCTATTTTTCTCATTTGAACTCCTTTAATGTTTATCTCATATAATCCTCGATTACGCTTAGGATTACAAATACATATGCCTTACATCAAATATTAATTTCATTTTATACCGTAATTATACAAAAGTAAACTATCATCATTGTAAAAATTGAATTCTTATGATACAATTAATCATTAGAATGGGGACAGGTCTATAGGCGAGTCTATATAGATAAGAATAGAGGAAGGTCCCCGGTAAAATTGGAGGGGTCTATGAAAGCAAAGGAATGTTTACTGTTGCTGCAAAAAATTTTGCAGTTAGTAGATGAAGGTGTTCATGTACTTGACAAGCATGGCAATACCATCATATATAATGAAGCCATGTCTGCTTTGGAAAAGATGGACTCAGCTGATGTAATCAAGAAACCTTTTACAGAGGTTTTCAAGGGATTTAACACCGAAAACAGCACTCTTCTAAAAGCCTTGCATTCTAAAACCGTAACGAAAAATTTAAAGCAAACATATTTGAACAAGGACGGAAAAGAGATTTCTACAATTAATACCACAATACCCGTGATAATTGATGATGAGGTTGTGGCTGCTGTTGAAGTAGCTAAAAATATAACTAAAATTGAAGAAATGTCCAATACAATATTAAAACTCCATGATGAAATAGAAAAACCGGAAATGGTAAAACATAAGAAAGTAAAGAAATATAATTTTGACAATATTATCGGACGCAGTGAAAATTTCTTGGATGTTATCGAAAGAGCGAAAAAATCGTCAAAAAATTCTGCATCAGTATTTATTTACGGTGAAACAGGAACAGGTAAGGAGTTAATTGCTCAAAGCATTCATTATGCCAGCGCTAGAAAGGACAAGCCTTTTAAAGCGCAAAATTGTGCTGCTCTTCCGGAATCTTTACTGGAAGGATTATTATTTGGCACAACAAAGGGGGGGTTCACAGGTGCGGTTGACCGACCCGGATTATTTGAACAGGCAAATGGAGGAACGCTTCTATTAGATGAAATAAATTCAATGCCATATGAATTGCAGCCTAAGCTGTTAAGAGTACTTCAAGAAAACTATATAAGACGGGTTGGGGGTTCAACTGATATTCCCATTGATGTAAGAATTATTACTACATGTAATGAGCCTCCCGAAAAAATATTAAAAGAAGGCAAGCTAAGAAAGGATTTATTTTATAGGCTTAATGTAATTCCAATAAATGTACCTCCATTAAGAGAAAGAGTTGATGATATTATTTTGCTTGCTAAAATGTTTGTTGATAAACACAATGAGAGGTTTAACAAACACGTTACAGGTTTCTCGGATGAAGTGTATGAATATCTCTTATCATATGATTATCCGGGCAATGCAAGAGAACTTGAAAATATGATTATGTCAGCTGTCAGCATGTGTGAAGATGATGAATATATTTTGACTGTTAATCATTTTTCCGTGCATCGTTCAATTGAGCCTCGAATTGACGATTATGAAAAAGTAGAAGATTCCGGCATTGATGAATATTTAGGAAATTTAGAAAAAAGAATAATTGAGAAAGCACTTTTAGAAAATAACAATAACATTACCAGAACATCAAATGCATTAAAAATAAAGCGTCAGACCTTACAGCATAAAATAAAGAAATATAAAATTAGTGTTTAAAAGCAAATATTTTTGCACCTAGCTGCAAAAATACTTGCTTTTTTTATATTATTTCTGAAATGTTTGTTATATAAAGAGGGAATATACTGGAATAAGTTGCTTATTTTGAGATAAAATAACTTGGAGTTTGAAATATTAAAGTTAAATATCAAATAACTTATAAATTTATTTATTTTAATGTTTTTGGCATAATAATTGCTTATTAAATAATAAATAGAGTAGAAAAATATTAGGAGGATTAACAAATGCAAAATGTAAAAGTAATTATTTGGGGACTCGGAGCCATGGGAGGCGGCATGGCAAGAATGCTTCTGGAAAAGAAAGGTGTTGACATAGTTGGTGCAGTCGGCAGAGGTGCCAAATTAGGAAAAAGCATGTACGAAATTATAGGAGTAGAAAGAGGAGACAGACCTGAAGTACTCGTTGGAACTCCTGAAGATGTTATTAAAGAAAAAGCTGCAGATGTAGTTCTATGCTGTACGGATTCATTTACTAAAGTAGCATTTGAAAGACTAAAATTCTGCTTGGAAAGAAAAATAAACGTAGTATCAAGTGCGGAAGAAATGGCATTCCCGCAGGCTCAGAATCCTGAACTTGCAAAACAATTGGATGAAATAGCTAAAGCTAACGGTGTTTCAATAATTGGAACCGGTATTAACCCCGGATTAATTATGGACTACTTGGTTGTTGTTATGACAGGATGCTGCCAAACAATTGACCACATTACAGCAAGAAGAGTTAACAGCTTATCGCCCTTCGGACCTGCAGTTATGCATGAGCAAGGTATAGGCATCACTGTTGAAGAATTTAAAAAAGGTGTTGAAACAGGAACACTATCAGGTCACGTCGGATTCCATGAATCAATCGGTATGATTTCAGAAGCTATAGGCTGGAAAGTTGATAAAGTAACTACCTCAATGGAGCCGATTGTAACAGACGTAGATAGGAAATCTCCTCATGGATTTGCTAAAGCAGGGGATGTTGCAGGCTGCGCAATGAAGGGTTATGGATATGTTGACGGCGAATTGAAAATTGAAATGGACCATCCACAGCAAATAGAGCCTGAACAGGTTGGTGTTCAAACAGGTGACTACGTAATAATCAAAGGAACTCCAAATATTAATTTGGTTAACTCTCCTGAAGTTCCGGGAGGAATCGGTACTATTGCTATGTGCGTAAATACTATTCCGATGATTATAAATGCTAAACCGGGATTACATACAATGCTTACTATCCCGGCACCAAGAGCAATCATGGGAGATATGAGAGATTTAATCGACCCGGAATGCAAAATAGTAAAATAATGATGACTTAATCCTATTTTTAAAGCTTAAGGCGAAGAAAAAACAAAAGCGAAATTAATAAAATAAAGGTAAGGAGCGTAATAATGGTTAAAAAAGGTGAATGGGTTTTAATACACAGAAATGTTTTAGAGCCGGCTGAAAGAGTTCCACATGTTCCTGATGATACTAAAAAGGTTCCTTTGGAGTTATGGACAAAAGGATACTTACAGGAAGATGCAAATATCGGAGATGAAGTAACAGTATTAACAAGAACAAAAAGGTTGGAAAAAGGCACTTTGCTGGAAGTAAATCCATGTTACAAGCATGATTTCGGCAACTTTGTTCCTGAATTATTGAAAATCAGCGAACAAGTAAAAGAAATTTTATTTGGAGGTGCTGATAATGAGTAAAGATATGAGTTATGCTGCCGTTATGGCAAGAAGACCTGAAATAATGAAAAATTCGGCCGGTTTAGATTTTTCTAAATTTGAAAGCGGTTCAATAGCTTTTGATTATGAAAGAATGATGAAAGAAGCCGGATTTACTATTGAAGAAATCCAAAAAATTCAGTCTGAACACGGAGTTGGCAATACTCCAATTATAGAGCTTAGAAATTTAACAGCATTAGCAAGAAAAATAGCTCCGGAAGGAAAAGGAGCAAGGATATTCATAAAAGATGAAGCAGCAAATGCATCGGGAAGCTTTAAAGCAAGAAGAGCATCAACCGCAGTATATCAAGCTAAAAAGCTTGGATACAAAGGTGTTGTTACGGCTACAAGCGGCAATTACGGCGCTGCAGTTGCATCACAGGCAGCAATGTATGGGCTTAAATGCATTGTAGTTCAGGAATGCTATGATTCAAGGGGTGTAGGTCAGCCTGAAATAATCGAAAAAGCAAGGAAGTGTGAGGCTTTGGGGGCTGAAGTTGTTCAACTGTCGGTAGGCCCCGAGTTATTCTACACATTCCTGACAATATTGGAAGAGACCGGATACTTTAATGCATCCTTGTATACTCCGTTTGCAGTAGCCGGTGTAGAAACATTGGGTTATGAAATTGCAATGCAGTTCAGAGAAAAGTTTGGCAAGGACCCGGATGTTGTAATGGCAACAAATGCAGGAGGCGGAAATCTTACGGGAACTGCAAGAGGACTTAAAAAGGCAGGAGCTCAGTCTCAAATAGTGGCTGCCAGCGTAGATTTGTCGGGACTTCATATGGCATCAGACACACAGTTTAACAGAAAATCATTTACGACAGGACATACAGGATTCGGAATGCCTTTTTCAACATGGCCGGACCGCTCGGATGTTCCTCGCTCGGCAGCAAGACCATTAAGATATATTGACAGATATTTAATAGTTCATCAAGGGGAAGTTTTCTATATGACTGAAGCATTAGCATCTCTTGAAGGATTGGAAAAAGGTCCTGCCGGAAATACTTCACTTACAGCTGCATTTGCACTTGCACAGGAATTAGACCAAGATCAAACGATAGTTGTTCAGGAAACAGAATATACAGGCGCAGGCAAGCATATTCAGCCTCAGTTGTCATTTGCAAGAGCCAATGGAATAGAAGTTAAATTTGGAGACCCAAAGGATGAAATTCCGGGAAAGAATATAATTTTACCTTCTCATCCTTCATTGATTAAAGCAAATGACGCAGATGTGATCGCTATGAGAAAATCATTAATAAGGAATGCACTGAATAATTACAAAGTAACACCTACGGAAGCTGACATAGAATTCCTTGCGGCAGAAACAAATTCCAGCGTGGAATTCGTAAAAGAAACAATTGCATCTTTGTAGAATATTAAACAAATAGGCGTATGAAATATTACGCCTATTTGAAATTTAAAAATTACAGGAGGATTTTATGAAAAGAGCTGATGATTACCAGCAAAGAAGAGCTCACTTAGCGAATCTTACAGATGAAGAATTATATGAAAGATTTTGGAAATTAGCAAATGAAATTGTAGACCCTCTCTTGGAATTAGGAAAGAAAAATACAACACCATCCGTTGAAAGAAGTATATTGCTTCGAATGGGATTTTCAAGTCTTGAAGTTAAACCCATAGTTGAAGGTGTAATGAATAAGGGTTTAATGGGAAAAGGTGCAGGCAATGTTGTTTGGAGATTATCGAAGAAATTAGGCTGCTCAGTGCGTGAAGCAGGATTATTGCTTGCAGAAGGCAAACACTGGGATGATGTTGATACACTATTTTAGGAGGGATGAGGATGAAACTTGAACCTAACAAAAAATTAGATATAAAAGAATTATTAAAAGATTTAGATAAATATGAACCGAGACGCCGCGGATGGCATTGGAGGGAAGGAAGAAACGAAAAAAGAACAGTAGGTGACTTTGAATATCATGAAACATCAGAGTGTTTAAAAAATTCAATTCCCCTTCCCGGAAGCAGAGGATTTGGATATATAGACCCACAGCCTGACTGTGTAATTACTACTGAAATTGCTTCAGGAAGATTTGAAGATGATATAAGAAGAATGCGTATGGCTGCATGGCATGGTGCAGACCATCTTATGGTTATAAGGACAGCCGGTCAGTCACATATTGACTCCCTGCTTGAAGGTACAAACCAAGGTATCGGCGGTATTATGGTTACAAGAAAGCAAGTGAGAGCTTCAAGAAAAGCTTGTGATTTAATTGAAGATGAAATAGGTCGTCCGATAAACTTCCACTCATATATTTCGGGTGTTGCAGGTCCCGACATAGCAGTTATGTTTGCCGAAGAAGGAGTTAACGGAGCACATCAAGACCCGCAATACAATGTTTTGTACAGAAATGTTAACATGGTAAGAAGCTTTGTTGATGCTTGTGAAGCTAAAAAGATAATGGCATGGGCAGATATGCTGCAAATAGACGGAGCTCACAATGCCAATGCTACAGCAATGAAGGCTTGGAAAGTTATGCCTGAATTGATGGTACAACATGCTATAAATACAGCCTTTTCAGTAAGAGTGGGCATAAAACCAGAAAACATAGCATTGTCTACCGTACCGCCAACGGCACCTCCTGCACCTTGTATGAGACTAGACTTACCATATGCAGTAGCTCTTCGTGATTTGTTCAAAGATTATAAAATGAGAGCTCAGCAAAATACAAAATATATGGAATCGGATACTCGTGAAGCAGCGGTAACTCATACATTGAACATGGTTATATCAAGGCTTACAAGTGCAGATATTCAATCTACCATCACTCCTGATGAAGGAAGAAATGTGCCTTGGCATTATAACAACATTGCAGGAACAATGACTGCAAAGCAAGCTCTTACAGGCATGGACGGCTTTAGAGAAATGGTTAAGCTTGACAGAGAAGGACCCTTAGGCAAAGAAGTAAGAGAACTTAAGGAAAGAGCAATACTGTTCATGGAAGAAATACTTGAAGTCGGAGGATACTTCAAGGCTGTAGAAGGAGGATTCTTCATTGACAGTGGTAAATATCCCGAGAGAAACGGAGACGGTATTGCACGTCAGATAGATGGCGGAATCGGATACGGCTTCATATATGAAAGAGATGAGGATTATTTTGCTCCCGTATCCGTACATTACGGTTACAACAACATACCCGCTGAATTTAAAAAGGCAAGTGATGCCATAGGCGGAGATACATTTGAAGACCGCTCCAAAATTCAGTATATCGATGAATTGGATGAGCATGATAATGTAAATGTAAGACTTAAAGAAGTTGAAAAATACTATGATACAAACCTTGTTAAACCTGAGGTGGAATGGAGAGCAGACGGCATCGTATTGTTGACGATATTCCTTCCATTAGATGAGAGAACGGCAGAATTTGCTGCTATTAAATGCGGTGAAAAAATGGGCTTGGAAGACGTGACGGTTGTTCATAAACAATGCATCCATCCATCCGAAGGAACTTATTGTGAAGTAAAAGGCAGAGTAAACTTTGATATTGATATAAACGAGCTGGTTATCCCTGAAAAACCTGACTTATTGTCAGAGGCAGAAATAAGAGAAGATATTCAAAATAACCCGATGTTTGTTGTTGCAGCTACTGTAGGCGAGGATGAACACTCGGTAGGGCTTAAAGAAACATTGGATATAAAACACGGCGGTATTGAAGGATTCGGTATTAAATATGAATATCTCGGAACTTCATGTCCTGTTGAAAAATTAGTTGATGCAGCCATAGAAACAAATGCTGATGCTATTCTTCTAAGCACAATAATTACTCATGACGATGTTCATATTAAAAATATGAAAAAAGTTCATGATTTAGCAATAGAAAAAGGCATCAGAGATAAAGTAATGATTATCTGCGGCGGCACACAGGTTACAAATGAAATAGCTTTGGAAGCAGGGCTTGATGCCGGTTTTGGAAGGGGAACCCACGGTATTGACGTTGCCAGTTTCTTAGTAAAGAAAAGAAGGGAAAAGAAGGCATAATGAAGGTAAATGTATTGGTAGCTGAAATTGGCAGCACCACTACAGTAGTTAATGCATTCAATGGAATAGGTACCGGTAGCCCTGCCTTTGTAGGGCAGGGTCAGGCACCTACAACCGTATCAGAGGGTGATGTAACAATCGGGCTTAAGGGCGCTATTGAAGACTTAAAGGGAAACCTGCAGGCGGATACATTGACATGGGATGATATGCTGGCTACAAGTAGTGCTGCAGGCGGTTTGAAAATGACCGTTCACGGGCTTGTATATGATATGACGGTTCGAGCAGCTAAAGAAGCTGCGTTAGGAGCCGGAGGAATCATAAAGATGATTACTTCAGGCAGGCTCAGAAAAACAGATTTAAAAAAGATACAGGATATAAAACCCAACATAATCTTAGTTGCAGGCGGTGTGGATTACGGAGAAAGAGATACAGCTCTTTACAATATGGAAATGATTTTGTCAATGGGTTTAAAAATACCGATAATTTACGCGGGAAACATTGAAAACCAGGAAGAGGTCCGCCTGATGTGCGAAGAAGCGGACAATCAGATTTATATTGTAGAAAATGTATATCCCAAAATTGATACATTGGTTGTAGAGCCTACAAGAAAAATAATTCAGGATGCTTTTGAAGAGCATATTATTCATGCGCCCGGTATGGCCAAGGTAAGAGACCTAGTTAAGGGACCTATTATTCCTACTCCGGGAGCAGTAATGGAAGCTGCAAAAGTATTAAGAGAAGAAATAGGAGACTTGATAATATTTGATGTGGGAGGAGCAACGACAGATCTTCATTCCGTAACGGAGGGCTCCAGCGAAATAAATTCAATATTAATCAGTCCGGAGCCTGTGGCAAAAAGAACGGTTGAAGGAGACCTTGGAGTATATGTGAATGTTTCTCACATTGTTGAAAAAATAGGCATGGATAATTTGAAAAAAGAATTTCCCGATGCAGAAGAACTCCTGGAAAATTATAAGCCGATTCCAAAAACCGACAGGGAAAAACAATTTGTTGAAAGGCTTACAAAGGAAGCAGTTCATACGTCTCTGGAGAGGCATGCGGGTAAATTGAGATATTTCTATACTGCATCAGGCAAAAAAACCGTTGCTGAAGGAAAGGATTTAACCGCAATTCAATACATCATAGGAACCGGCGGCTCGCTTACAAGATTACCGGACAAGAAAGATATTCTGGAATCAGTAAAAACTTTAGCTAAGGAGCATGAATTGTATCCGACGGAAGCTGCAAGAGTTTTAATAGATGAAGATTATATATTGTCTTCTCTTGGAGTATTGTCGAAAAGTTACTTGAGTGATGCTTTGTACCTTATGAAAAATAGTTTAAGAATGTAGGTGATAATATGTATCCAAGATTAGTAATCGATTTAAAAAAAGTAAAAAACAATCTTGATAGAATAACCGAAATGGTGAAAGGCTCAGGCAGCTCGCTGATGATTGTAACAAAAGGTTATTCCGCCGATATGGAAATATTCAAAATATTAGATGGCTCGGATATAGATTATTTGGCAGATTCACGCATCCAAAACCTCAAAAAATACGAAGGAGCTAAGAAGGAAAGAGTTTTATTAAGATTGCCCATGAATTCCGAAACTGATGAGGTAGTGAAATATGCAGATATTTCTCTAAACTCGGAATTAAAGACAATCAAAAACTTGAACGAATCAGCAAAACGACAAAACAAAATTCATAAAATTCTTCTGATGATTGACCTGGGAGACTTAAGAGAAGGTATATTCTTTAAAAACGAAGACGAAATATATCATACTGTTGAAGAAATATTAAATCTAAAAAATATTGAGTTGTTTGGATTAGGTGTAAACCTAACCTGTTATGGAGCAGTAATTCCAAAAAGTGATAATCTTTCAATACTCGTTGAAATTGCAAGAAAGATTGAAAAGAAATTCGATATAAAATTACAAATGATATCCGGGGGAAATTCAAGCTCCATATATTTGATAGGAAGGAAAGAACTACCCGAAGGAATTAATAATTTAAGAGTTGGAGAGGCTTTCCTTTTAGGCGGTGAAACTGCTTACAGCCAGAAGCTTGAAGGATTTTATGACGATGCATTTACTTTGGAAGCAGAAATAGTTGAATTAAAAGAAAAACAATCTGTTCCCATAGGTGAAACCGGCGTAGATGCTTTTGGCAATAAACCTGTATATGAAGACAGAGGTATAATCAAAAGAGCAATTATAGCGGTGGGGAGGCAGGATGTTGACCCTGATGCCTTGCACCCAATAGACTCTAAAATAGATATTCTGGGAGCAAGCTCTGACCACTTGATACTCGATATTTCAAAGTCGGACATGAAATATAAAGTAGGAGATATTGTTAACTTTAAACTCAGCTATTCAAGCTTGTTAAGAGCAACAACAAGCGGATATGTAGATAGAGTATATAAATAGAAAATTTTAGGGCGATTTCTTTTCGCGGTGCCATTTTCGTGGTGCCAGGCAACCAAGTTTGCTGCCTGGCACCCCAATAAGGCTCTTTTTTTATGTCGATATATATTTACAAAAAAAATTATCTATGCCATAATATTACTATATCGTTAGGTTGGAGTTAAAATGGAAAGTATAAAAAGATTGGGCATTTTCATATTAATATTTGCTTTCTCCTTAGTCTTGTTATTAAAAGAGCCTTTCATAGGAATTGCCGACAACAGCGATTACTACAGAGTTATTCAGCCCTTGGGATTTAAGCCTGAAATAAGCAACAGATATTTTTATGCATATAATTTTTATACTGTCAATGATATGTCAAGTGAAGATATAAAAGGCTCTTTGTCAAATATTATCAGTCCGAAGGTTGAAAATGACAATGAGTATTTTTCAACCCAATTTATTTTTATTAAAGTATCAATGATTATAAATTATTTATTAAAAATTGTATTAGGAAAGTCGCCGGAAATATTTAATATAAAAGTACTTGGTATTCTTTATGCTGCAATTTATTCTTACGGACTATGTTTATTTCTTACAAATATAAATTTTAAATATAAATACATAAATTTTTTATTTTTGATAATAGCTCTTGTAATTTTGTGCGATATGGGATATTTGCTATATTTTAATTCTTTTTTCGGAGAAGCAGCTATTATTGCTTCTTTAATGATAACATTGGGCTTGCTTACTGCAATTATAAAGACTGAAAGTAAAATTAAAAGTCTTTTTTATGTAATTTTATTTTATATATTTGCCTTAGCACTAACCGGTGCTAAGGTTGCAAACACTCCAATAGGGATACTGATAGGTATATTTTCACTTGCCCTGTTTATTGTAAAAGCAGATTGGCTTAGCAGAGCGGTAATTTTAATAGGCTCTATTTTGATAATTTGTTTTTCGATTTTTTATTATACTAATGCACCGCGATGGATGAGTCAGGTTAACAATTATCAAAGTATTTTCTTCGGTATTACAAAAGATTCAAATGAGCCGGAAAAGGATTTGGAAAAGCTTTCAATTCCTTTAAAATACCTTCCTCTTACAAACACACACGGATTTTTGGACCACGGGGAGTTTGATATTTACAGCGATGAATTTCAAAAGGAAGTATATGATAATGCAACATTTTTGGACATACTTAAATTTTACATTTTAAATCCTTCAAGAGCCGTTGAAAAGCTTAAGCTGTCAGCTGACAGCTCGGTAATAATAAGACCTTCTTATTTAGGAAACTGTTCAAAGGAGGATGAACCGGAACGGCTGTCATTTACCGAGAGATTTTCTTTGTGGAGCAATATTCGGAAAAATGCATTGGGCTATGCCTTTTATATAATAGTTTCTTATTCAGTCTTATTTTTTATAATAAATATATACGAAATTATCAATAATATAAAACAGTACGATTATGAAAACACTGCATTTGCTTTTGCAGCACTACTATTGTTTTTGACAACCATGAGCCAATTCGTGCTTCCTATTATTGGAAATGGTGAAGCTGATTTGCAAAAGCATATGCTTTTGTTCAACCTTTGCTTTGATATAATGATTTTAGTGGGCATATGTTGGCTTATAAACAATTTCTACACAAAGACGGTTTCAGCGGTTGTTCTAACGGCTTTTGTTGTGTTTTGCATAGCAATATTTATTCAGACTGCTAACGAAGAAATAAAAGAAACAGGGACATTAAAAATAGGACAATATATTTATTTAGGCAGCTATAAAAATGAACCTCTAAAGTGGGTAGTTTTGAATAAAGATGAAAACGGCTATCTTTTATGGTGTGATAATACGGTTGAATATATGGAATTTGATTATTCAGATGAAACAAATTCAGATAATATTTACGGCTCAAATAACTGGATTGAATCAGATGTGAGAAGATGGCTCTTTGAATTTAAGAGTAATTTTAACGATGAAGAAAAACTTCTTATAAAGGATGTTAAACTAAAAAATATATTAAGCTATAACAATATTGAAAAAAGTATAGGAGGCAACAAACCTTTTTACTGGAATTCTATTACTTCATATGTCAGTCAAAATTATAATACTGATGCATATTACAATTATTCCGCAGAAAGTGTTTTTCTACTTGATGTATATCAGCTACAAAAATATGTATATGAAAATAAGATAAGTTTAAAAAAGCAAGAAAGGTATTGGCTTAGAACTCCGTATTACAGCAGTGAAAGCATGGTGAGAATAGTCGATAAGGACGGATTTGTTTACCACAAGGATGCAAATGTTAAAGCAGGCGTGATTCCCGCAGTATACATAGATGAAAATGTCAGTGCTATAGAGGGTGACGGAACTTATACAAGCCCTATTGCCATAGAAAAATCAAGGAGGTAATATGAAAAAAGTCAGCTTATTGATACCTGCATACAATGAAGAGGAAACAATACCCTTATTATATAATGAATTAAATAAGGTGATTGATAAAATTTCCGGCTATGAATTCGAAATACTTTTTGTTAATGACGGCAGCAGCGATAACACTTTAAATATTCTCAGAGATTTGCGGAAACGAGATTCAAGGGTAAATTACATTAGCTTTTCAAGAAATTTCGGCAAAGAAACGGCTATGGCTGCAGGATTTGATTATGTAACAGGTGACGCAACGGTGATACTGGATGCAGATTTACAGGACCCTCCCGAGCTTATTGAGGAAATGATTTTTTATTGGGAAAAAGGATATGATGATGTATATGCAAAAAGAAGAAGCAGGGAAGGGGAAACGTGGCTTAAAAAATTTACTTCTGCCGCGTTTTATAAACTGCTCCGGAAGATGACCAAAATACCTATTCAAGAAGATACAGGCGATTTCAGGCTTTTGGACAGAAGGGCAATTGAATCTTTAAAGAAACTTCGGGAAAAACAAAGGTATACCAAGGGAATGTTCAGCTGGATAGGCTTTAACAAAAAAGAAATATTATTTGACAGGAAACCAAGAGCAGCAGGCAAGACTAAATGGAATTATCTGAAGCTTTTTAATTTGGCCTTGGAGGGGGTTACTTCATTTACAACATCACCTTTAAGAATATCCACCATCTTAGGTATTCTGGTATCAATTTTCAGCATTGTTTACATGTTTATTGTTCTTATTAAGAGTTTAATTTGGAAAGATCCGGTACAAGGATATCCTTCAATGATGGTTACAATTTTATTCTTGGGAGGAGTTCAGTTAGTGTGTTTGGGAATTATCGGCGAATATGTAGGCAGAATTTTTAATGAAACAAAGTATCGACCCCTTTATATTGTAGATGAGCACAACAACGAAAAAATTGAAGACGGCGGAAAATTGTAATGAAGAATGGGATTTCAAAGGAATTGGCTGCTTACCTCATAGCGGGAATACTAACCACAATCGTAAACTTCATTGTTTATTATGCAATGCTTTTTATCGGTATCGACTACAAAATATCTAATACAGCTGCATTTATAATTTCAGTAATCTTTGCATTTATAATAAATAAAAAATATGTTTTTCTAAGCGACAAATCATATTTTAAAGAATTTATAAAATTTTCATTGGGAAGATTGTTTACATATGCCTTAGACATAGGAGCTATGATTATTTTGATAGAAGTTTTTTCCGTAAGCGAATATATGGCAAAATTGTGGACAAATATACTGGTAATGATAAGCAATTATTTAATAAGCAAATTTTGGACATTTAAATAAGGAATTCTCCAGAATTCTCGCAGTCTCGTTCACCAAAATATCAGCTCCCTCCGGTCGCATATTTTGGGAACTCGTTGCGAATGACCTACCGCTATTTTTTCTGCGCTTTGGCTTGAAAAAATAGGGTTAGGGCATCTTTTATTGTCGAACTTCTTCGATTGTTTTAACGATGCTGTGGGTTATAGGTTTCCATTCAATTTTCTTAAATTTAAATAATGCAACTATTGAAATAGGTATATAGGTAAAAATAAATATCGGAAATGAAAATATGTATTTTATTTTCTTTAGGGGGGATGAATTTATATTTTTCCATTCGGTAACGGTTGTGATAAGCCCTAATATAAACAGTACTATATAGGAATTTAACACTGATAACAATATTGCACCTATTGTTTCATTCATTAGTTCAGGGTATGTTTCTATATTAATCAAACCTATCAAAAAGAGAGTCAAATTTACAGCTACGCTTATTAATGTCAGGAATAGTGCAGGCATTATCGTAACAAACATGTCATAACAGCAAAAGCTTCTTTTTTTAAAAATTGCCTTTATCAAATCAATGCCATATTTGGCAAATACCTGATAAAACCCTTTAGCCCATCTTAGTCTTTGGTTCCATGATTGTTTAAACAGGTAAGGTTGTTCATCATAAAGAACAGCACTGCCGCAATATCCGATTTTTTCTCCCTGCAATGCACTGTCTATTGTAAATTCAATATCCTCTGTGAGCAAGTGATGCTTCCACCCGTTGTTTTTGCGGATTATTTCATCGCTTACCATAAAACCCGTGCCTGATATTGCACAACCTGTATTTAATATCATCCTTGAATTATTCAGATATTTGGCTTCTCTTAAAAACCAAAGAGAATATCCTGCCGATAGCCAGTTTGTATCATAATTTTTGGAATTTCTGTAGCTGGTGATTATTTTATAACCCTTGTCAAATACTTTGTTCATTTCACTGACATAATTTTCATCCAACAAATTATCCGCATCGAATACAAAGTATCCTTCATAGCATTTATTGCTTTTTAATATATTTTTAAATGCGTAATCAAGAGCGTAACCCTTCCCCACAAGCTGCCTATTGAATCTTTCGAATACTATTGCACCTGCTTTCTTTGCCACCGCTGCAGTATTGTCCGTGCAATTGTCTGCCACAACGTATATATCCAACAGCTCACCGGGATAGTTTTGCTTTTTTATACTATTTATTAACTGAGCAATAACGGCACTTTCGTTTCTTGCAGCTATGACCACCGCATATTTATGATTTATTGAAGCATTGAAGTTTTTGCTTTTATTAAACAATGCCACAAATACGTAAAATATTTGATACGAATAAAAAACTGTAAATATAATAAATATTATTAAATTGAAAATACTTATAAACGATAACAATTTATACCTCCATTTATTTTCTACCGTGACTATAAACATTTCCATTATAAAAATCAATTAAGCATTCCTTAAATATGTTTTAAATATACCTTAATCCTAATTGTGCAATATCATGATAAAATGCACTTATTTGGTTTATAATGTTAATAATTCTTGTTATATATTTGTGAAAGTAGTTTTATTGTTTCAATAATATGCTTTTTTATGCTTTTATCGTCTTCCTTAATTTTCCTAATGTTAGTCTTGCAAATATCAAAGAAGGTTGAAATGAATTGACACTTTCGTATTAATCAATTATACTATAGGTAATAAAAATAAATTGGGAGTGTAAAACAAAAATGGATGATGACGGTATAAGTCAGGTCGCGATATTAATAATTGTTTTATTGATATCTGCATATTTTTCAGCTTCAGAGACTGCTTTTCAAAAATTTAACAAATCGAGAATGAAAAACTTGGCATCTAATAATAAGAAAGCAGCATTGGTTTTGAAGCTGGATGATGATTATGACAACCTTATGTCAACTATAATAATTTTTAAAAGTATCGTTAATGTTACAGCTGCATCATTGGTTATCTTTATTTTTTCAAAAATGTTTATTAACAACGAAATTTTAATTTCAACCGTACTTGCAATTTTTTTCATAATTATTTTAGGCGAATTAATTCCAAAGGGCTTGGCTAATATAGCTCCTGAGAAAGCAGCAATGTTTTCTGCTCCTACAATGAGCATTTTTTTGCAAATTTGTTCTCCGGTCAATTTTCTTCTTGCAATATGTAAGGAAATGATTTATAAAGGTTTTAAAGCTGAAGTTCAACCTTCTGTTTATGAAGATGAATTGCGAACCATGCTGGATGAGGTAGAAAATGAAGGAGTAATAAATAAAAATGAAAGTGATTTAATTCGCTCGGCAATTGAGTTTAATGAAACGGTGGCAGAGGATATTTATACCCCAAGAATTGATATTGTAGGTGTTGAAGAAAATGAAAGCTTGGAGTCAATAAAGGAAAAGTTTATATTGAGCGGTTATTCCAGGCTCCCTGTATTCTCGGGAGACATGGACAATATTATAGGTGTACTTCATGAAAAAGATTTTTACCAGGGTTTAAACAGGAAAGAAAAAGATATTAAAAAACTTATTTCTAAAACCATTTTTATTACACCAAACAAGAAAATATCAGAGCTTTTAAAGGAACTGCAGCTTTCTAAAGTCCATATGGCTGTTGTAATCGATGAATACGGCGGAACTGAGGGATTGATTACCATGGAGGATATAATAGAAGAGCTTGTTGGTGAAATTTGGGATGAACATGACGAAGTAATTGAATGGTTCAAGAAAATCGGAGATGACAAATACTTAGTATCCTGCAATGCTGATATTGATGATATGTTTGAGCTGCTTGGCGTTGAGATTGATGAGGAGCTTGATATTACTACGGTTAACGGTTTTATAACAATGTTGTTTGAGGGTATACCGGAAGAAGGCGGGAGGATTGTTTATAAAGATTTAGATATTACGGTTACAAAGGCAGAAGCAAAAAGGGTACTTGAAATTCAGGTAGAAAGGATTAAAAAGGAAGAATCTCTACATTAAAATAAATATGAATTAATAATAAAGACAGACATATTAATTAATATGTCTGTTTGATTTTTTTGTTGCGCAGTATCTTTTACCAATTACAAAGCAGGAAGGATATTATGAATAAATTATGGTTTGGATTTGTTTTTTGTGGTCTTTTATTTTCTTTTATAAATAAAAGTCCGGAAACAGTTACAAATGTTCTCTTTTTTGAAATAGAAAAGTCAGTCGAACTAATATTAAATTTATTACCCATCATGGCATTTTGGACCGGTTTAATGCGTATAGTGGAAAAAACA
>Ga0208459_1000518_pt1 | contig 42574 bp, 44 predicted proteins | sample AD_UKC087_MetaG_FD_184433 | JGI IMG/M metagenome (GOLD analysis project Ga0208459, IMG submission 184433) | Active sludge microbial communities of municipal wastewater-treating anaerobic digesters from USA - AD_UKC087_MetaG (SPAdes) (version 2) | ecosystem: Engineered > Bioreactor > Anaerobic >... | reverse complement strand
GTTTGGACGTTGGTCGATCAAAGGTTGTTCCACTCCGTGTAATGGCCGCTCGGCGCCGAAAGGGGTCGGGTAGTCACGTAACGGGGTGTAGCAGCCGGAGAGCAGATCGCCGCAAGCCTCCTTTTTTTGTACAGAGTCGCCGCAGTCGTTCCCCTCACGCCTCCACATGCTCGATTCCAGTTGCTGATCCGCTGCGAACACGCGCAAGAGCATAAGCATCTTTGAGCAAAGGTAGAATACTAGCAAGGGAGGGATGCGGATGAAGGCGACAGGTATTGTCCGGAGAATCGATGACCTGGGGAGGGTCGTGATTCCGAAAGAGATCCGAAGAACCCTTCGAATACGTGAGGGTGATCCGCTTGAGATATTCACTGACCGTGAAGGCGAAGTGATCCTGAAGAAATACTCGCCAATTGCCGACCTGGGCGATTTCGCACAGGAGTACGCTGATTCGCTCCATGATGGCACAGGGCATGTCGTGCTAATTGCCGACCAAGACGAGATCGTGGCCGTCTCGGGGGCGCCGAAGAAGGGTTTCGTTGAGCGACGCATCACTGAGCATGTCGAGGAGGTGATGCGCGCGCGCAAGCCGTTCTTGTCGAATGTGTCCAATGAGAGCCCCCCTATACAGGACCTAGAGTTTGCGAGCCAGGTCGTCGCGCCGATCATTGTGGAAGGGGACATTGCTGGCGCAGTCATACTCGTATCGAAAGAAGAGAGCACTATGGGCGACCTTGAGCTGAAGTTGGCCGAGACCGCGGCAGGGTTCCTTGCAAAGCAACTCAGTCAGTAGCCTTGTCGCAATGGGGGGCCGGCCTCGCGATGTTTCGGGCTGGCCCTCCTGAATTTCCGTTTTGCGGGGAACGTCGACATTACGGAAGGCTTGGCCGGGGCAAACGGCAACAGTCGGGGCGCATCCTGCGGAACAGGTCGAAAAGCAGTCGGAGGATGCGCGGAGGACACGCCGCTCTCGCGTCGAAACGTGTGGTAGACGCGGGAGGAGGCCGATCCGATGAAGGTTACCAACGTCAAGGGAGTGCTTGTCGCCACTGTCGCGCTGGACCCACGCGATTTTGGAGACATCTCCAGTCTGTCAGATGCCGAGCTGGTTCTGAGAGCAAAACAGGCGGTGTCGACAGTCATCCCTGCCCACCTGATACGCGATATTCTGGTTGGGCGGGAGGGAAATGTGCTCGAGGTTGCCTTCACCGTGTGAAGAGCCGTGTATGATATATGGTCCGCAAAGAAGGAGTTTTCGGCGGCGCGCATAATTCATACGATAGTTACTACATCACCACATATAGTGCCGATCCGCTAGGGGAGCCATACGGGCTGAGAGCGGGCACCATTGCCGGATGATCCGGCGGGATGCCCGGTACCCTCGAACCTGTTCGTGCGGGGTCTACCCCCGCCCTGGGTAATGCCAGCGTAGGAAAGCGGTGAAGTCCTTCACGGGCTGCGGGTCGTATTGGATATCCGCGGCTTTTTTGCTGGAGCGAGCCGAGCGGCACGGCGCACAAGGAGGCACCCGAAATGTCTGATACCAAGTCGCGCAGGCCGAGTCAAGCCATGATCCTGGCTGAGGCGGGCGTCGCGGCGGCGCTCGCATGGGTCCTGAGCCGCCTGAGAATCTTCCGAATGCCTCAAGGCGGATCTGTGTCGCTTGAGCTGGTTCCCATCCTTTACCTGGCCTTCTACAGGGGCGCATATCCCGGAGTGTTGGCAGGGCTGGCGAGCGGACTGCTGAAGCTGGTGACTGGCGCCGAGGTCGTCCATCCTCTTCAGGCCATCCTGGATTACCCTCTGGCCTCCATGGTGCTGGGGTTGGCTCCGCTTATCTCATTCGGTCGTGGTCTTAAGCGGGTAGTGAGCGGCACAGTCGCCAGTTCGTTTCTGCAGTTTCTATGCTTTTTCGCATCAGGAATCGTGTTCTTTGGGCAGTACGCGCCGGAAGGCACTCCTGCGTGGCGGTACTCGGCAGTGTACAACGCCAGCTACCTCGTGCCGGAGGCGATAATCTCAGCCGTGGTTGTAGCCTACTTGATGAAGAAGGGTGCATTCGGCGATGGCTCCCCTGGGAGGAGACGGTAGCACGGCTGATGCGCCGGCCATTGTGACCGCAACCGGTTCGGGTGAGTTGACTGTCCGGCCCGTGCTGTGGTAGTCTGAGTTACAGCTGAAAAATGACAATGGCGATGATGGGAAGAGTAGCGCTTGAGGCGGCTCCAGAGAACGGGGGAAGGTGGAAACCCTGTGCCGGCCCAGCTGCGAAAATCGCCCCTGAGCCGCGCGGCGAAAGGACGAAATGCCCCAAAGGGCTCTGAGTAGACGTGGCCGCAGGCCCTGCGTTATCTGGGCGTATCCAATGAGTGGACCTGGACCTATCACGCTAAGGCTTTGTCGCCGTCGCGCAGCGTCCGGGCCAATAAGGGTGGTACCGCGAGCCTATCCCTCGTCCCTTGTGGGCGAGGGTTTTCTGTTTGTCCCGCCTTAGGCGTGTCTTGTGAGGAGGTAGCGTCGAGCGATGTTCAGGAAAGTCGATGCAGCTATGGATTTTCCCCGAATGGAAAGAAAGATCCTCGAGCAGTGGAAGAAGGACCGGGTGTTCGAACAGAGCGTTGCCAGGAGGGAAGGAGCGCCCAAGTTCGTGTTCTTTGAGGGGCCCCCTACCGCGAACGGGCTGCCCCATCCGGGGCATGTGCTGACGCGGGCTATGAAGGACGTTGTCCTGCGCTACAAGACCATGCAGGGCTACCAGGTGCCGCGCAAGGCCGGATGGGATACGCACGGCCTTCCTGTGGAACTGGAAGTCGAGAAACACTTGGGCATAAGTGGCAAGCCGCAGATAGAGCAGTACGGCGTCAGGGATTTCGTCCAAAAGTGCAAGGAATCGGTGTTCAAGTACGAGCAGGAATGGCGGCGCATGACTCAGCGCCTGGGATTCTGGGTGGATATGGACGACCCGTACGTAACATACCACGATTCGTACATCGAGTCGGTATGGTGGGCTGTCAAGACCATCTGGGACAAGGGCCTCATGTACCGCGGACACAAGGTGGTCCCGTACTGCCCACGCTGCGGCACCGCTCTGTCCAGCCACGAAGTAGCCCAGGGTTATCGGGACGTAGCCGACCCCTCTGTCATCGTCCGATTCCGCGCCTTGGGGCATGAGAAGCTCTCGCTACTTGCTTGGACCACTACGCCGTGGACACTGCCGTCCAACGTGGCTTTGGCTGTATCTCCCGATTTCGAGTACGCCTATGTGGAAGTCAATGGCGAGACCTTGATCATGGCCAAGGAACTCGCGGATTCCACGATCACAGCGCCGCACAGCATACTTCGCACCGTGCGCGGGTCTGAACTCGTCGGCATGCAGTACGAGCCGCTATATACCTTCGCCAGTCCCGATGCTCCGGCCTACCGCGTCGTGGCCGGCGATTTCGTCACGCTCACTGAAGGGACGGGGATCGTCCACATTGCTCCGGCATTCGGTGAAGACGATATGCGGGTGGCGCAGGCAAATGGCCTTCCTGTGGTGCAACTTGTGGATACACAGGGGCATTTCGATGAACGTGCCGGCGACTGGAGCGGGCTGTTCGTCAAGGACGCAGATCCGCTGATTGTCGAAGATCTGCGCAGGCGCGGGCTTCTGTACGCCGAGATGGAGTATGAGCACAGCTATCCTTTCTGCTGGCGCTGCGACACACCGCTGCTGTACTATGCTCGGGCGTCATGGTTCATCCGCATGTCGGAGCTTCGAGATAGGCTGATAGCAAATAACCACACGATTAACTGGTATCCAGAGCACATACGCGACGGCCGGTTCGGCAACTTCCTCGACAACGTGGTGGACTGGGCCGTAAGCCGCGAGCGCTACTGGGGCACCCCTCTGCCGATCTGGATATGCCAAGAGTGTGGGCACGAACACGCCGTCGGGAGCATCGCTGAGCTTAAGCAGATGGCGAAGGAGCTGCCGGACCATTTCGAGCTGCACAGGCCATATATAGACCAGGCAGTGCTGGCCTGCCCGAAGTGCGGCGGTGACGCACGTCGGGTACCTGAGGTCATGGACTGCTGGTTTGATTCAGGGTCGATGCCGTTCGCCCAGTGGCACTATCCGTTCGAGAATCATGATCTGTTCAGCGAGTCGTTCCCGGCCGACTTCATAACCGAGGCTGTGGATCAGACCCGCGGCTGGTTCTACACACTCCTGGCCATTTCGACCCTGCTGTTCGACCGCGCTCCTTTCACAAACTGCATGGTGCTGGGGCTGGTCCTGGATGAGCAGGGCCTGAAGATGAGCAAGAGCCGGGGCAATGTGGCCGATGTGTGGAAGATATTCGATACGCAGGGCGCAGACGCTGTGAGATGGTATCTCTACACAGTCAACGCCCCGTGGACGCCGACACGCTTCTACGAGGAATGCGTGACTGAGGCGATGCGTAAGTTCATGGGCACCCTGTGGAATGTGTACGCCTTCTACGTGCTCTATGCCAACATAGACGGATTCGTCCCCAAAGGGCATAATGTGCCTCCCGTCCAGCGACCGGCGATCGACAGGTGGCTGCTGTCTAGGCTGTCGGGACTAGCTTCTGAGGTGGCCGGCCTTATGGACAGCTACGACATCACCGCGGCGGGTCGCAGAATCGAGCAGTTCGTCGACGATCTGTCCAACTGGTATGTTCGGAGATGCCGCCGGCGTTACTGGGCCAGCGAGATGACGACCGACAAGGAAGCGGCTTACCTTACGCTACACGAGACGCTTGTCACTGTGGCCAAACTCATAGCGCCGTTCACGCCGTTTTTGGCCGAGGAGATCTACACCAATCTCGAGCCGGATCTGGGCAGTGTGCACCTGGCGGACTATCCCGTGCCGGATGAGAACATGATAGACCCACTTCTCGATAGCCAGATGGAGCTGGCCCGCAAGGTAGTGTACCTCGGTAGGGCTGCCCGTAATGCAGTGAACATCAAGAACAGGCAACCGCTGGCCAAGATCGTCGTGCAGGCCACTTCCGAAGAACAGGCCCAGCTGATGGCCCTGGCCGACCTGGTGGAAGATGAGCTGAATGTGCGAGCCATCGAGTTTGCCCGTGATTTCGCCGGTTTTGTATCGCATAAAGTCAAGCCCAGGTATGACCTGCTTGGGCCGAAGCATGGCAAGCTGATGCGCACAATTGCGTCGGCACTGGCCGAGGCGGATGCTGCGAGTGTCGCCCGCGATGTCGCGGCCGGATGCCCGGTGGTGTTGGCGCTGGAAGGCGTAGGAGATGTATCAGTCCTTCCCGAGGAGATATCAGTCGAGACTGTGGCGCGCGAAGGATTCCGTGTGGAGACGGACAACGGGCGATCGGTGGCTCTGGACACAGTGATAACCGATGACCTCAAGATGGAAGGGTTCGCGCGTGAACTGGTTAACAAGATCCAGGCTACCCGGAAGGAGGCTGGATTCGAGATATCTGACCGCATCCACACGGTGCTTGCGGGCGGGCCTGAATCCATGCGCGCCCTGGCAGAGCACGGGGAATACTTGATGGGCGAGACCCTCTCGCTCAGCGTGGTCCGGGGAGAGCCGGATGGTGAGTACATTAAGGAATGGGACGTCAACGGAGAGAAGGTGACTGTGGGTGTCAGGCGGGTCCGTTGACCTTCACTGTCACACAACAGCATCCGACGGCACGTTCACGCCCAGGGAGCTGGTCGAAGAGGCCCGGCGTCGTGGCCTTGCCGGCATAGCAGTAACCGACCACGACTCAGTCACAGGCATCGATGAGGCGACGGCAAAGGGCGCCGAGGTTGGTGTGGAGATTGTGCCCGGCTTGGAGCTTTCTACAGATGTGGACGATGGCGAGGTCCACATACTGGGGTACTTCATAGACCTGGAGGATGAGGACCTTCTTGACCTTCTGGAATCGCAGCGCGAAAGCAGGCTGCAGCGGGTGCGAAAGATGCTGGACCGACTGCGTGACATGGGTGTGCACCTCGGCATGGACGAGGTGCAGAGGTTCTCAGACGGTGGTCCTCTTGGGCGTCCGCACGTGGCTCAGGCGCTGATACGGGCGGGTCAGGTAGGTTCGTGGGATGAGGCTTTTTCGCGCTACATCGGCAGGCATGCGCCGGCATACGTCAGGCGGTCCAGACTATCGCCCCATGATGCAGTCCGCGCTATCCTGGCCGCCGGCGGTGTCCCGGTGCTGGCCCATCCTGGTCTATCCGGACATGATGACATGATCCCTTCGCTGGTGGACGCGGGGCTCGCCGGCATCGAGGCGGTCTACCCCGACCATGGTGAGGAGCAGAGAATGCGATACGCACGGCTTGCCGGTGGATATGGGCTGATAGTCACTGGCGGATCGGATTGCCACGGCCCGAGCTCGAGTTCGGGCGTGAGGCTGGGGCTTGCCACGGTTGACTATGACGCCGTGCGCCAACTGCGGGAGAAGGCCCTGATAGCGAGGGGCTTGATAATGTGAAACGCCCCCGATCAAGGGGGCGTCACTTGAAAGAGCCGGCCAGATCGAGGGCCATCTGTCAGATCGCCCGGGTTACCTTTCCCGAACGAAGGCACCTGGTGCAGACGGTTATCCGGCGAGGACTCCCGTCGACCATTGCTCTGACTTTCTGGAGGTTCGGATACCAACGGCGCCTCGTCTTAAGCTCAGAGTGGCTGACGTTGTTCCCGGATGATGGGGACTTGCCACAGACCGCACACATCTTGGGCATGCGAATTCCTCCTTGCAGCGCCTGACACGCACAACTTAAATGTTATCACAGGCGGGTAGACTACGCAAGGGCACGCCGAGAAGGAATAGACCATACGTATATAGAATAGATGAAAAATGTTTGGCGAGCGATTCCATTGTTTCGCGTGTTCGCATTGGAGGTTTCGCAATGGGCAGAGCTATGAATACGGAGCTCGGGCAGATAACCATAGCAGATGACGTCATAGCGGCTACAGCCGGAATGGCTGCCACTGAGTGCTATGGGCTAGTCGGTATGGCATCACGTACGATTACCGACGGCATTGCTGAGCTCCTTGGACGCGACAACATCGCCCGCGGAGTGGAAGTCGATGTAGAAGGCGACGACGTGAAAATCAACCTGTACATCATTGTCGAATATGGCACCCGTATTACCGAAGTAGCTAATAACGTCATGGATAAGGTCAAGTACGTTCTGGAGACTACAACAGGCCTTCGCGTTTCGGAAGTCAATGTGAATGTCCACGGCGTTCGGGTGGGTGCGGGCGGAAAGGAACGGCACAGATAATGGCTGGAGCGAAGCACAGCCGGACGCCTGTGAAGAAGGGGCTTGATGGGCGCGCGCTCATCGATGCCTTTGCGTCTGGAGTTGCCTGGCTGGGTGAGAACAAGAGCATGGTTGACTCGCTCAACGTATTTCCGGTTCCTGACGGCGATACTGGGACCAACATGTACCTGACGGTCTCCGCTGCGCTCAAGGAGGCGCAGAAATCCCGAGCTTCCAGCGTGGGCGAGGTTGCCGATGCCATAGCCATTGGGTCGCTGATGGGTGCGCGCGGAAACTCGGGAGTCATATTCTCTCAACTGATGAGGGGGTTCGCCAAAAGGCTGCACGGGCTGGCGGTGGCTGCCCCATCCGACGTCGCTGCCGCCTTCTCAGAGGCGGCTAATGTGGCGTACAAGGCTGTAATGAAACCTGTAGAGGGAACCATATTGACTGTGGCTCGGATGGGCGCTCGCGCCGCGCTTCAGGCGGCCCGCGATGGCCGGGATGTGCAGGGCGTGCTCGATGAGGCCATACGGCAGGGCGAGATCACCCTGAGCAAGACCCCCGATATGCTGCCAACTCTCAAGGAGGCAGGGGTAGTAGATGCCGGAGGGAAGGGTCTTGTCGTGTTCATGCAGGGATTCGCTATGGGGTTGCGTGGGGAGGCCGTGTCTTCGGTAGCTCAAGGTCAGGCTCCCGTCGACGCCCCTGTGGTGCCCAGGCCAGCGCAGGAAGAAATCAAGTTTAGGTACTGTACGGAGTTCATTATCAAGGGAGATCATCTCGACCCCGATGCAGTAAGAAGCTCAATCCTCTCGGCGGCCGAAGGCGATTCAATGCTGGTCGTGGGGAACGAGAACACTGTCAAGGTGCATGTTCATACCAATTGGCCTGGACGGGTGCTTGAAACGTGCATTGCGTACGGTTCGCTTCACGAGATCGACATCGACAACATGGAGGACCAGCACGAGGAGTTCGAGTCGATGGGCGATTCCTCAAGGCCGCAAGCGGCAACCCAGTCGCCGGCCCCGTCTATCGTCCGGGATGTCGGGGTCATTGCAGTGGCTGCCGGAGACGGAGTGGAAAGGATCCTAAAGAGCCTTGGGGCAGATATCGTAGTGACCGGCGGCCAGACGATGAATCCGAGCATTCAGGATATTGCCGATGCCGTGCATGCCGCGCGCGCCAGGGAGGTCATTGTGCTGCCCAACAACGGCAACGTGGTGTTGACGGCGCGGCAGGCGTCGGGGGTACCGGACCTGGCCAATATCAGGGTGCATGTTGTTCCCAGCAAGACGGTTCCGCAGGGGCTGGCCGCTCTTTTGGCCATGTCTCCATCTGCTTCTGTGAGTGAGAATATCGAGAAGATGTCGGAAGCCATAGGGAAGGTGAAGACGGGCGAGATCACCTATGCGGTGCGCGACTCTGCCGCCAACGGGCTGACCATCCGAGAGCATGACATCATCGGGCTGTTCGATGGAGACCTTAAGGCAGTAGGGCAGGACATCTCCCGGGTGGCCAGTTCGCTCTTCTCTCAGATGCACTCGGCTGAGGATGAGATAGCCACGATCCTGTACGGGTCGGGCATCAGTGGAGAAGACGCAGAGGCTTTGGCGTCGGGCCTGCAACGTCAATACCCTGACGTGGAGTTCGAGGTTCAGTATGGGGGGCAGCCGCTCTACTACTACCTGATCTCGGTTGAGTGAGGAGGATGGAATATGACGAGGATCGCGCTTGTCACCGACAGCAGTTCCGACCTTACCCGCGAGATATACCAGGAGAACGGCATTACCGTCGTGCCCCTTACAGTTCATTTCGGGGACGAAAGCTTCATCGACACTGTTGAGATAAGTAGCTCCGAGTTCTTCGACAAGCTGAAGCGTTCGCAAGTCATGCCCAAGACCAGCCAGCCGTCGCCGGCGGACTTCGTGGCCGTGTACCAGCGCCTGCTCAAGTCGCACGATTTCGTATTCTCGGTGCACATATCGTCCAAGATGAGTGGAACCGTGCAGAGCGCCCAGATTGCCGCAGAGACCGTCAACCCCGACGTGATCGAGGTGGTCGACGGTCGCGCCGTTTCGCTCGTGACCGGCCTTATGGTGCTGGAGGGGGCAGAGGCGATACGACAGGGCAAGAGCGTGGATGATGTACGTGAGAGCATACAGCACGTTATGGACAACTTCGGGCTTTACTGGACATTGGATACTCTGGAGTATTTGCAGAAGAACGGCCGTATCGGGCGGGCCACAGCATTCATCGGAGGGTTGCTCTCCATCAAGCCCATAATGTCCATTGAGGAAGGCGAGATAGCCGGGGTCGAGCGGGTGCGCGGGTCGAACCGGGTGTTTCCGCGCATCTTGGAGCTGATGCACAGTCGAATCCGCCCAGGCGCCCCGATTGACGTCATAGTGTTGCACGCCGATGATGAGCCACGCGGGAAGCGATGGCTTGCTGACGTAAAGTCCGAGTTCAACTGCAGGCGCACTTGGCTGACTGACTGCGGCCCGATAGTGGGGACGCATGCGGGCCCGGGCACAATCGCGGTGGCCTGGGTCGAGCCGATGCGGATCTGACATGCGAGTGATAGCCGGGCGGGCGCGCGGGCGTAACATAGCCTGCCCAAAGGGCAGATCCACACGGCCCACGTCCGACCGGGTCCGCGAGTCGCTCTTTGCCATTATCTGCGAACGAGTTGACGGCTCGAATGTGCTGGACCTCTTCGCCGGCAGCGGAAGCCTGGGAATAGAGGCCCTGTCGAGGGGGGCCGGTGCGTGCGTCTTCGTCGAGCGGGATCGCCGCGCCTGCCACGTGATCACGGACAACCTGAGATCCCTCGACATGCAGCAGCAGGCTGTTGTTGTGTGTGCGGATGCGATTGCGGCGATTGGGCAGGCGAGCGGCGCGGTGTCGGAGCGCGCGCCGTACGATCTGGTCTTCGCGGATCCGCCGTATGCGATGGAAATTTCCGAACCGCTCCTTCTGCGTATCGATACTCCTCGACTGCTCGCAGGAGATGGGCTGCTCATCGTAGAACATACTCTACGCGCCGATTGGCCCGTCCGCCTCGGCGGCTTGGAACAGATCAGGCAGGAACGGTACGGAGATAGCAGTATCAGTTTCTACCACTTTGCGGTGGAGGGATGAGATTGGCTGTCGCCATATGCCCCGGCACTTTCGACCCCATTACCATGGGCCATGTCGACATCATCACTAGGGCCTCGTCAATCTTCGACACCGTGATCGTCGCCATACTGGTCAATCACGGCAAGCGGCAGATGTTCTCCACTGAGGAAAGGCTGGAGATGCTAAGGGCTGCATGCGCCCATCTTCCCAATGTGGAGATCGACCACTTCGAAGGGTTGCTTGTCGACTACGTCAAAAGGCGCGGCGCCCATGTAGTCATCAGGGGGCTTAGGGTAGTGTCGGATTTCGAGTTCGAGATGACCATGGCGCTGATGAACAGGAAACTGGACCCTACCATTGAAACTATGTACATAATGGCATCCATGGAGTATTCGTTCCTCAGTTCCAGCTTAGTTAAGGAGGTCGCGGCCCTGGGCGGCGACATACGGTGCTTGGTGCCTGCATCGATAGCTGAACGTGTTGCCGCGCGGTGCAGGGGGGAGGCGTGACGATGTTGAAGCAATCAGTTATCGAGTGCCTCGACAGAATGGAGCGGACTATCGAATCCGGCGGGAGAATGCTCTTCTCGGGCAAGCGCATCGTGGACGGTGTGGAACTGCTCGAGCTGATAGACAGGATCCGCATCGCTTTGCCGGAGGAGATCAGGCAGGCGGAGACGCTGCTGTCGGAGAGATCCCGCATCGCGGCCGAATCAGGTCGCGTTGAAGCAGGCCCGTCCGGCCAGGCTGTGGCGGGCGTTGAGGTCGCTGCGCGCGCCAGGGAGGAAGCCGAGGCGATCCTGGCCCAGGCGCGTCGCGAGGCATTCGACATAAGGGCCGGAGCGGACGAGTATGCCGAGTCGACGTTGTCGTCGCTCCAGGAAACGCTGGACCGCACGTCGTTTGTGGTTCGTAAGGGCATCGACGAGCTCAGGCGCAGGAAGAGCGATTCCGATCAGTGACGACCTTTGGGCCTCACCCTGAACGTCACTACCTCGATTTTCGCTGCGATTGACGCCGCAGCGGTCCCGATCGCCAATACCCCCATGATCGAGGCCAGATAGACACAGGAGCGACCCATGACAGATAAGAAGCCCGGTGCGGCATACGCGCCGGGCATTGCTGTTGTTGATGCCAGCTTAGCTCCCCACGGTCCGAAACACGCAAGTCCCAGCCCCACAATGGCTGCCAGCACGGCGTGAAGGACTCTCGCGGCGAAATACACGCCCATGCGAACATCCGTGCCAAAGAGCATACTTGCGGCCTGGGCGAACACCGAAAGCCCGCTCCACGCTATGATTGCGCTCGCTGCTACGGCCCTGTGGATGACGGGGGCTGCGGCCCGACTCGCCATCTCTGTGCCGATAGTTATCTCAAACAGCCCGCTGATGAGTGCCTGCACTAGATCGCGGGTGACCCCAAACGGGGAGAGTACGAACACGATAGGGCGCGCAATCAAGTCGGTGATGCGAAATACACCGAGCACGCGCACTACCACAGAGAAGACCATTATGCACCCGCCTATGAGGAGCAGCGTGGCCACGGAGTCCCTCACAGAATCGCCAAGGAGTTGGCCGAACGAACGATTGTCCTGACTTCGCGCCGTGTACAGCTCGTGAGCCGCTCGCGACAGCAAGGGTTCGCGACGGTGAGCGGTCGGAGCATCGGCGCGCCTATCTTCACTCCGACCGTAGTGCTTAAGAACGAGGCCGACGAGTATAGCTGATATATAGTGAGCCAGGGCCAGCACGGCGCCGAGCGCAGGTATCTTGAACATCCCGACGGCTACGGCGCCTACCATGAAGAGTGGATCGGCGGTGTTCGTGAACGACACGAGCCTTTCTGCCTCAACTCGTGAGCACAGACCCTCTCTGCGCAGGCGGGCAGTGATACGTGCGCCGATGGGATAGCCGGATGCGAGCCCCATGGCTAGGGCGAACGCCCCTACGCCCGGCACATTGAACAGGGGACGCATCAACGGTTCGAGCAGGGCCCCGATGAAGTGGACTACGCCTAAGCCCATTAGTGTATCGGAGGCGATAAAGAACGGGAGCAGCGCAGGGAAGACGATGTCCCACCACACGCGCAGTCCATCCAGCGAAGCCCTGTACGACACCTCGGGGAACGCGATGATGGCGATCGTGACCGCCGAAGCCAGGGCAGCCGTCACGTACACGCCTCGTCTTCTGGGCTCGATGCGCCTTTTCATCTGAGGATACACGCCCTTTCATGTTGGGAGGCAGTCCTCTGAATCTATATTTGGCTTGGCTTGCGGGTATGCTGAAGGAATTTGGAGCGTTCAGTAGAATAAAGGCCAGGATATGAGGTGAAGGAGGCCGACTATGGTGACCTGGTACGCTCGCAGCCTGCGCCTTCTAGTGTGGGCAGTTGGATTGCTCCTGATTGCCGCGGGGGTATCCGCTGCATCCGAGATCCCCAGCGTAGTGCTGAGGCAGGGCGACCGAGGTGAGTCTGTATGTGAACTCCAGGAGTATCTGGCCATTGCTGGATATATGGATCCTGCTGCCGATGGGGTTTTCGGATCCGTCACGCAGCAGGCAGTAGTTGCTTTCCAGAAATCAGCCGGGCTTGCCTCCGACGGCATTGTAGGCAGGAAGACCTGGGATGCCCTTCTCAGTAAGGCCGAGGCCGCTTCGGCCCGGACATACGTGGTGGTAGCGGGCGACACTATGTACGGGATTGCCAAGCGGTTCGGGGTCTCCGTGGAGGCCATTGCCGCGGCCTCCGGGATATCGCGTCCAGAGTCGATAAAGCCCGGCCAGAAGTTGGTTATCCCGGCATCTGCAGATGCATCCAGGGCAGCGTTGTCGCGTAGCGGAGCCGAGCTTTTGCATTGGGACGTTGCAAACAAGATCCTGAAGAGCCGTGCGACCATCATAGATGTCGCCACTGGCCTGTCTTTCCAGGTTCAGCGGCGCGGAGGGCACAATCACGCCGATATCGAGCCTTTGACTAGCGCGGATACGGCGGTGTTGAAGCGGATCTACGGGGGCTCATGGAGTTGGGCGAGGCGGGCCGTGATAGTGGTCGTCGGCGGGCGACGAATCGCGGCTTCCATCAACGGTCAGCCTCATGGAGGCCAAGCGATCACGGGGAACGGCTGTAGCGGCCACGTCTGCCTGCATTTCCTGGGCAGCCGCACACATGCCAGCAACTCGCTGGATGCAGATCATCAGCGCATGGTGCAGGCGGCGGTCGGTCACTAGGGGAGTCGTCATGTTCTCGGACGAAGCATGGCGCATGCCATGTTTTCTTTTTGTCAATGTCAAGGAGGTTGTGGGTTCGAATGAAGGTTCTGGTAGTCAACTGTGGTAGCTCGTCACTCAAGTATCAGCTGTTCGACATGGATAGCAAGACCTGCATGGCGCGGGGAAATGTGGAGAGAGTCGGCACGGCCGAGGCGTTCATCGTTCACAAGCCCAATGGAGGCGACAAGGTCAGGCGGGACGTGACAGCGGCAGATCATGAACAGGCGATGAAATACGTTTTCGAGTGCCTGACCGACCCGAAAGTCGGCGTGATATCCGATCTTCGGGAGATATCTGCCATTGGGCATCGCGTTGTGCATGGCGGCGAGAAGTTTGCAGGATCCGTGCTGATTGACGGAGCAGTGATGCAGGCGCTGGAGGAATGCCAGGACCTTGCCCCTCTGCACAATCCACCGAACATCATGGGTATCGAGGCTTGCAGAAGGCTCATGCCGGATCTGCCGATGGTGGGCGTGTTCGACACAGCCTTCCATCAGACCATGCCCAGGGAGGCGTACCTGTACGGCGTGGGTTACGACATGTATGCGAAATACGGCGTAAGGAGGTACGGTTTCCACGGCACGTCCCATCGCTACGTATCAGCGCGTGCGGCCGAGATTCTGGGGCGGCCGGTCGAGAAGCTATGTATGGTCACGTGCCATCTGGGCAACGGATCAAGCCTTGCAGCTGTGAAGCACGGCAAGTCCATCGATACCAGCATGGGCTTCACCCCTCTTGAGGGGTTGGTCATGGGAACCCGGTCGGGCGATATCGATCCGGCAATTGTCTCGTTTCTCTGCGAGAAGCTAGGCCGGAGCGCGAGCGAGGTTGTTCTGGGCTATCTGAACAAGAACTCCGGAGTGCTGGGGCTATCCGGAGGCCTGTCCAACGACTTCCGAGATCTGGAGGAAGCGGCTGGTCGCGGCCATGAACTTGCCCAGCTAGCGCTGGATGTGTTCGCTTACAGAGTGGTGAAGTACATCGGGGCGTACGCTGCCGCTATGGGGCAGCTTGATGCGATCGTCTTCACGGCCGGTGTCGGAGAGAACTCACCTGAAATGCGCACAAGGATTCTCTCTAGGCTCTCCGGCCTCGGAATCAGCATAGACCCTGCGAAGAATAATGTTAGAGGCTCCGAGCAGATCATATCGACGCCCTCATCTCGCGTGACCGTCATGGTCGTGCCCACCAACGAAGAGGCCATGATCGCGCGGGATACGGCGGAAATCGTGAGCAGCATGGGAGCCCGATCTTAGCAGAGGTGATGCGCCATGCGATTTAGCGTTCAGTCCTTAAGAGCGGAAAAGGGCGCAACAATGCCCCTGAATATCCGCGAGGAGATGGCCCCGATCGACTTAGGGCGGTCACTCCTCAAGCTCGTGGGGCCCGTGGAGTTCGTGGGGCAGGCGACCAATACGGGCCGCCGAATAGTGGTTCGAGGGTTCGCCAAGGGAAGGGCGACGGCAGTGTGCGACAGATGCCTCGAGGAGTTTGCGATGGATCTGGCGACTGCCATCGATGAATCCTACTATCGTGCCGACGAGGCTCCTGCGGAGCCTGGCGACGATGAGCGCATCTACGGCGAGGATGATATTATCGACATCTCGTGCGACATAGAGCAGGCATTCGTGCTCACATTGCCGATTCGTATCGTGTGCCGGGATGAGTGCCGCGGGCTATGCCCTAGGTGCGGTCGCGACCTGAACACGGGAGAATGCCCCTGCGGGGCGGATGACTAGTGGCAAAGTCGGAGGCAGAAGGTAGGCCGCTGCTTGCTACAGGGCACAAATCGTAGTAGAATAACGACGCTTGACTTTTCAAAACAGGAGGTGGAGAGGTTTCGTCGGGGCTTTGGTCCACGTGGGCCTCGACTGGACCCATAGCATGGCTAACAACCCCAAGCAGAGATTCGGCAAGTCGCGCACGCGCAAGCGCCGCGCGAACTGGAAGGCCGAGGCTCCAGCCCTCTCTATTTGTCCGCAGTGCAAGAAACCCAAGCTGTCTCACAGCGCTTGCCCTGAATGCGGGCAGTATCGCGGTCGCACCATTGTGCAGACTGGCGAGTAGGAGTGTCATCGCGCGGCGTTGAGCGGATTCATTCGGACCCGGGCTGTTCGGCTGAACCCGCTTCTCCCGATTTCGAGGCGGAAAGGGGCGATCGAGCGTGCGCATTGCAGTTGACTGCATGGGCGGCGATTACGGCCCCGCTGAGATGGTGCCGGGCGCTCTCCGGGCTGCCAAGGAGTGCGAAGCCGACATCGTGCTAGTCGGCGACGAGAACGTGATAAGGCGGCACTTGGACGCGGTAGAGGGCGTATCGGCTGCCCAGGTAGATATAGTGCACGCGCCGTCGACGATATCCATGGACGAGGATCCGCTTTCGGCAGTGAGGCACAAGCGCGACTCGTCTTTGGTAGTAGCGGCGCGTTTGGTGCGCGAGTCATCGGCTGAGGCCATGGTCAGCGCCGGCAGCACAGGAGCTCTTGTCGCTGTGGGGGCGCTGTCGGTCGGCAGGCTTCCCGGCGTAAGCAGGCCCGCTCTGGCGACTCCCATTCCGACGATCAGTGGAGCCTGCGTCTTGCTGGACATAGGCGCGAATCCCGACTGTAGGCCTCTGCATCTGCTGGAGTTCGCGGCTCTTGGATCTGTTTATGCATCTTCCCTTCTGAAGTTGGACCAACCGCGCATCGGGCTGCTCTCCAATGGAACCGAGCCGTCGAAGGGCAACGCTGTGACCTGCGCCGCTCACAGCCTGCTGGCGGAGTCGTCGCTGAACTTTGTCGGCAACGTGGAGAGTCGCTCAGTCCTTTTCGGTGCGGCGGATGTTGTCGTAACTGATGGCTTCACCGGCAACATACTGCTCAAATCGATGGAGGGCGTGGGGAGCGCGATCTTCGACATGGTGCGGCAGGCCGCCATGTCAAACATGCGGTCGAGAACAGGGGCCTTGCTGATGAAACCTGCCCTGAGGCAGGTCAAGCGGCGAATGGATTACTCCGAATACGGAGGCGCGCCCCTGCTGGGCCTTGCAGGCCTGCTCGTAAAGGCCCACGGCAGTTCGGATCGGAAGGCGTTCGCCAATGCTGTCAGGGTCACATCTGATCTTCTGGGCTCCGGCATCACGCAGAAGATGGCCGAAGCCTGCCAAATCCAAAAAGGGTCTTGCCAAACGGAGGTGTCCCACGGTGACTGAAGCTGAAATATTCGTGGCCATTCGGGAGATCGTGGCCGACAAACTAGGTATCCCTGAGGAAGAAATCCAATTGGACTCGGATTTCATCGAGGACCTGGGGGCCGATTCTCTATACCTGAACGAGATAGTGTACGAGCTCGAAGAGGAATTCAACGTGCGCGTGCCTGACGAGGCCTTCGAAGATCTGCGCACAGTGGGTCAGGCAGTCAAGTTCGTCTATGGGCACGTCCACGAGTCCTGACGATATCCAGGCCAGGCTGGGCTACGAGTTCAAGGATCAGTCTCTTCTGCTGCTTGCCCTGACGCATACTTCGTACGCGGCGGAGCATCACGCAGGGCGCACTGAATCCAATGAGCGCCTCGAGTATCTTGGCGATGCCATCTTGAAGGCCGTCATAGCAGACCAGCTGATGCGCCTGCTTCAGCTGGCCGATGAGGGCAGGCTTTCCAAGCTGTCGGCGCAGATCCTGAGCGGGCGCGCGCTGGCTGAAGCTGCACTTACGCTTGATCTTCAGCGCTTCATCAGGTTGGGCCATGGCGAGGAGACCTCCGGCGGTCGCACACGCCGGCGAAATCTGGCAGGGGTCATGGAAGCAGTGATAGGCGCCATCTACACCGATGGTGGTTTCGGTGAGGCTCGCGACTTCATAGTCCGGGTAATGGAGCCCATCATCGAGCATGTGATATCGGATCCGGGGTGCGACTACAAGACTGCTCTGCAGGAGCATGTCCAGGGCGCGGGCATCGGAGACCTGTCCTACAGGACCATCCGCGCAGATGGGCCATCTCACAGGCCTTGGTTCACTGTGGAAGCTCTGGTGGGCGACCGCGTGATAGGAAGTGGGCAGGGGCCAAGCAAGAGAGCGGCCGAGCAGGCCGCCGCACGCCACGGTATGGAGATGCTGGGATCTGCTGAGTAGACGGGAAAGACCCGGACAAACATCGGATCTACAAGGGCCGGCCAGTTCCGGCCCGCTTCATTGGGAGGGCAAGATTTGTACCTTAAGAAGCTCTCTCTATATGGGTTCAAGTCCTTTGCAGGCCGTGTCGACCTGGATCTCGCGCCCGGGATTGTGGGCGTGGTGGGTCCAAACGGCGTGGGGAAAAGCAACATATCCGATGCTCTAAGGTGGGCTATGGGAGAGCAAAGCGCCCGCCTATTGCGTGGATCCAAGATGCAGGACGTGATCTTCGCGGGGAGCCAGAGCCGAAAGGGCCTGGGCTATGCTGAGGTATCGCTGGTATTTGATAACTCAGACCAATTCCTTAGCATCGGGTTCGACGAGGTGACTGTCACCCGAAAGGTGTATCGGTCCGGCGAAGCCGAGTACTTGCTCAACGGCGTGCCGTGCAGGCTTCGTGATGTAGCAGATCTGTTTTCAGGTACGGGCCTGGGACGCGAGGCCTATTCCGTTGTCGAGCAGGGCAAGATAGACGCTATTCTGTCTGCGCGCCCTGAGGACAGGCGGTCATTGTTCGACGAAGCATCGGGAATCACGAAGTATCGGGCTCGCAAGAGTCAGGCGCAGCGGAGGTTGCTGGAGGTGCGCGCCGACCAGCTTCGAGTGAGCGATGTCGCCGCCGAGCTGGGAAGGCAGTTGCCCATGCTTGAGGTGCAGGCCGAGAAGGCATTGCACTGGCAGGAGCTCACGGATAGGCTGACACGTTTGGACGTGGACCTGCTCTCCTACGAGCTGTCGCGGATATCGGAGCGCCTTGACGGGCTGGGGACGGAAATCCAATCGCTTCAGGATCAGGAGCATGCGCTCCGAGCCAAGTCGGCAGAATGCGAAGCCGCGCTGGAGCAAGCCAAGGTGCGCATGGCGCAGGCAGAGTCGGAGGTAGAGGCTCTTCATGCAAAAGCCTCAGAGGCGCGGGCCGCGGCTGAGCGGGATAACGGTCGCCTAAACCTTGCGAGGCAGCGCCATCAGACTCTCGCTGAACGTGGCGCCCAGCTCACAGCGATGGTTGCCTCGATGCATGAGCGACAGAGCAAGCTGAGTGATGACTGCGAGATCGCATCCCGAAATGCACGGCAGGCACGCGCGGAATATGCCGAACGGGGCTCCGCGGCGCGGCAGACTGAGGAGCGAATAGCCGCGTTGACTGCTGCCAGGATCGCTGCCGAGGCGGAAGTTGAAGAGTGCAAGTCCGCCCTCTTTGACGTGCTGGCACGTGCCTCCGACATGCGTTCCAGGGTACGCGCAGGCGAAGACTCGATGAAGTACAACCGATCCGGAACTGCTCGAATACGCGCACAGCTTGATGAGAAGAATCGCGAACGCGTGCGCGTTCAGGACGAAGCAGAGCGCATCATGTGTGAAGGTCGGGCGCTCATCGATCGATCTGTACAGGCCGACTCCAGGGTGTCGCAGGCACGGGCTGCACTAGAGGCGGCCCGTGCTGAACAGGAACTCGCCGCGGAGAGGGCGACGCGCGCGCGGGCGGATGAGTCCTCGGCCCATGCTGCGTATGCCAGCCTGTCGGCGCTGCAGCGCGATTACGAAGGGTATGGACGCGCGGTGCGGGCTCTTCTGACGAGCGACGACTGGCGACGCGCAGGGCTGTTGGGAGCCGTGGGCGAGCTGATCAGGGCACCGCGCGAGTACGAACGTGCCATTGAAGCTGCTCTGGGCCCCGCGGTTCAGAATATCATCGCTTCCACGGCAGGCGTAGCAGAGAAGGCAATTTCGTTTCTCAAGGAGAGCCGTGCCGGGCGAGCCACATTCCTGCCTCTTGATATCCTGAGCTCATCGCCTGTGCTGAGCTCACAGATTCCAACAGCAGCGCGCGGCGTGATAGGCCTCGCGTCCGAACTGGCAGAATCGGCGCCCGAACACCGCAAGGCTCGGGAGTATCTTCTCGGTCGTGTCCTTGTGGTACAGGACCTTTCGTGCGGTGTTGCCCTGATCAGATCGGGCGTTCGCCTTCGCATAGTCACCCTCGACGGAGATCAGATATCGGCCGGCGGTGCTATGACCGGGGGAGAGGCCGCCGATAGGCAGGGCGGACTCCTAGCTCGCGCCAGAAGGCTTGAGGAACTTCAGGAGCAATTGGAGCGGGCGAAGAAGGAGTCTGCAAATGCAGAGTCGGACCGTCTGCGGGCGCATGCCGACGTGTCCAAGTGTCAGGCCGATCTGGAAAGTGCAGAGCGCGAATTGGCCGACCTAACGCTGGCAGTGCGAAGTCAAGACGAGAAACTGAGAGTCGCGCGCGAATCGCTGCCGCGATTGGCGGACGAGCTGGCTACCATGGAACTGGAGCTGAAGTCGGTCATTGCCGAAGATGAGAGGGCATTGGCCGAGGTGGGGAAGTATTCGCATCAGCTGGAAGCGGCCGAGTCGGATCGGGTCCGCCTGGAAGCGGAACTTGAGTCGAAGTCCGGGATTCTCACGCGGCTCAGGGCCGAGGAAGCGCGGGCATCAGCAGACCATTCAACTCTCAACGCAGATACAGCAGCGCTTCGTGAGAGAGTGAACGCGCTCGAGAGTGCAAGGTCGAGGGCTCAGGCTGAGCTGGAGTCGTGTGGGGCCGAGCTTGAGACGGTGAATGGGCAGGAGAGGGCGGCCAAGGAGGAGGCGGCACTGGCTCTGGAAGAGGTGGAGCTGCTTCGTGAGGCTGCGTTATCGTCAGCTGTCTCCTTTGAAGAGGAACAGAAGCGACTGGACGCCGCGCGAGCTCGCCGTGCTGATGAGCTTGCCCTGGTAAACGAGGCAGAACGAGCTAGCCGAAGCGCTCGCCGTGGGCAGTCGGCCGCCGACAGTCGGCTGAGCGATGCCAGAGTCCTCGAGGCCCGCCTGGATGCGGAGCGTGGATCCATCACTGAGAGGCTTTCCGCATCCTACTCAATTGATGTTCAGGAGGCGCTGGCGAGGGATGTGTCGGATCTGTCTCCGGAGGACGCGCGTCTCGAGATCAAGAGCCTGCGCCAAGAGATAGAGGACCTCGGACCGGTGAACCATACAGCCATAGCGGAAAGCAAGGAGTTGGCCCAGAGGTACCATTTCCTCGAAGACCAGCTTGCCGACATGGAATCTGCTCAGGAATCCCTGAGCGAGGTGGTACGAGAGTGCGACCGAGTATGCATCAAGCAGTTCACAGAGACCTTTGATGCCATCAGAGAGGAGTTCTCAGAGATCTTCCAGGATGTATTCGGCGGCGGCAGTGCCGATCTTGCGCTGGATGATCCAAACGCTCCGCTTGAATGCGGAGTCGAAATCGTATGCCAACCGCCTGGGAAGAGATTGACGAATCTGTCGCTGCTGTCGGGCGGAGAGAAGGCCCTAGCGGCCATCGCACTTCTGTTTGCCATCATGAGGGTGAAACCTAGCCCAGTATGCGTGCTGGACGAGATAGACTCTGCACTGGACGAGGCCAATGTTGCTCGCTTCGTGGAACTGCTCGAGGGCATTTCCAGGAACGTGCAGGTCATCATCGTCACACACAGGAAGAGGACCATGGAATGCGCCGATACCCTGTTTGGAGTCACCATGGAGGAATCCGGCGTATCCAAGGTGTTCTCCATAAGGGCTTCCGACTACAAGCTTTGAGATGATGGGGGTTTTCCAATGTCGCCTTCGCTTTTCTCAGCAATACGCAACGGACTGAAAAAGACTAGAGACGCTCTCGCCGGCAAGATAGAGTCGATCTTCGAGGGCAGGCCGGCTCTGGATGAGGAGACCCTAGATGAGCTGGAAGCCGTCCTTATCCAGGCTGATCTTGGAGTGGCTGCCGCAACGTCGATCATCGATTCTGTGCGGTCCCGGGCAGCCCGCGGAGAGAGGCTGGACGCGAATGGCGCAATGGACCTCATTGAGCAGCAACTTCTGGCCACTCTGGGTTCGGAAGCAATCCCGCTGGCCCAGGCCGACGCCCCGCCCACTGTGATCATGGTGGTGGGCGTGAACGGCACAGGCAAGACCACGTCCATCGGCAAGATCGCGGCCATGCTGGTCTCGAAGGAAAAGCGGGTCGTCTTGGCGGCTGCCGATACGTTTCGCGCTGCAGCCATTGACCAGCTGGAGGTGTGGGGACGGCGAACCGGATGTGCAGTAGTGCGCCATCAGGAGGCGGCCGACCCCGCTGCTGTTGCGTTCGATGCATACCAGGCAGCCCGTGCGCGCGGGGCCGACTACGTCATTGTGGATACCGCCGGCAGGCTCCACACTAAGAGCAACCTCATGGAAGAGCTGAAGAAGATCAGGCGGGTCATCGCCAGAGAGTGTTCATCGGCGCCTCACGAAGTGTTGCTGGTCGTGGACGCAACCACTGGTCAGAATGGCATTGCGCAGGCAAGAGTCTTCAACGAGGCCGTAGGCATCACCGGGATAGTCCTAACCAAACTGGACGGCACTGCACGGGGCGGAATAGTCGTTGCGATCACTCAGGAATTGGGGATCCCAGTCAAGTTCGTAGGCGTGGGAGAAAGCGTCGATGACCTCAGGCCATTCGACCCCGGTGAGTTCGTACATGGAATCCTGCGCCGAGACTGACCTCTTTTGGCGGTATGGCGCGGGGCTGCGACTCGGGCCGCAGAAGCCCATAATCCCAGGCTGGCAATGCGGCCACGGCGGTTACCTACAATCCCTGCACGCATCCCGGCAAGTCGGCGCCCTTGACACCTCGGGCCGTGGCCGCTATACTGCGTAGTGTAAAGGTTTTGACCTTAACACCTGTGGGGTGGTCGGTGGCCGATGCTTAGCAAGATGTTGAGGATGGCGGCCCTGCTCGATGTGTACGGGCCCCTTCTGACCGAGCGCCAGCGGGAGATGTGCCGTCTGTACTACATGGATGACTATTCCTTGTCGGAGATATCCGAGCTTCAAGGAGTATCGCGGCAAGCCATTCACGATACCCTCGTCCGCGCCGAGCAGGCGATGGAGGCGTATGAGAACCAGTTCGGGCTTGTTCGGATCTGTGACACCACGCGACGGCAACTCGAGGAGCTGACATCGGCTCTCTCAGCGGCGCGCCAGGCCATTGACGGAGCAGTGCGTGCTCTGGGCGGCGAGTTTGGAAGCAACTGCGACTGCGATCTGGATGCCGCGCGCACCTGCCTTGCGACCGCCATAAAGGCCGTCCGGAGCTGTCAGAAGGCGGCAGTCTCCATAGAAGAGGGCACTTGCGTGGGCATGGGCCCGGGGCTTGTCGGTAGCCATGTGATGGGCGAGAAGGAAGGTGGGCTTTGATGTTTGAAAATCTCTCGGCGCGGCTTCAGGATATCTTCAAGAATCTACGGAACCGCGGGAAGCTCACTGAGAAGGAAGTTGACTTGGCACTTCGCGAGGTCCGAACGGCTCTTCTGGAAGCAGATGTGAACTTCAAGGTCGCGAAGGCATTCATCGATAGGGTAAGGAAACGTGCTGTGGGCGAGGAGGTCCTGATGAGCCTCACGCCGGCGCAGCAGGTGATCAAGATCGTCAATGAAGAGCTCACCGCGCTCATGGGTGGCCAGTCATCCAGGATCGCCTTCTCTCCGAAGCCTCCCACCATCCTCATGCTTGTTGGGCTGCAGGGCTCGGGAAAGACTACGAGCTGCGCGAAGCTTTCGAGCCTCATGCGCAAGCAGGGGAGAAAACCACTTCTAGCAGCTGCCGACATATACAGGCCGGCTGCGATCAAGCAATTGCAGGTGCTCGGAGCGCAGCTGGGAGTGGAGGTGTTCACCTTAGGTGAGCGCGCCGATCCAGCCGATATTGCGGCCGGAGCAGTAGAGCGTGCGCGCAGCATGGGGTATGACACCGTCATATTGGATACCGCCGGGCGTCTGCACATAGATGACGAGATGATGGTGGAACTCGAAAGGGTAAAGGCAAGGGTGGCGCCCACAGAGATACTGCTGGTCGTGGATGCCATGACTGGCCAAGACGCGGTGAACGTGGCTGCCGTTTTCAACGATCGCCTGGGTATCCATGGAGTGATCCTCACCAAGCTTGACGGAGATGCCCGCGGTGGGGCCGCGCTCTCGGTGAGAGAGGTTACCGGCAAGCCCATCAAGTTCGTCACTACAGGCGAGAAGCTCGACGCCCTCGAGCAGTTCCATCCTGACCGCATGTCCTCCAGGATACTGGGGATGGGCGATGTGCTGACCATAATCGAGAAGGCTCAAGAGACCTTTGACCTGGAGCAGGCCAAGAAGTTCGAGGAGAAACTGCGCAAGCAAGAGTTCACGCTGGACGACTTCATGCGGCAGCTCCAAGATGTTAGGAAGATGGGCCCCCTCGATCAGCTGCTCGGGATGATCCCCGGGGTAGCCAAGTCAAAGGCTCTCAAGGATGTCCGGGTGGACGAGAGGCAGTTTGCGAAGATCGAGGCGATCATACGGTCGATGACGTCTGCGGAGAGGAAGAACCCCTCCAGTATTGACGGATCGAGGAAGCGCCGGATAGCCGCCGGCAGCGGAACGAGGGTGCAGGAGGTCAATGCACTCCTCAAGCAGTACGATCAGGCGCGCAAGATGCTCAGGCAACTGGGCGATGCCTCAAAACGCGGTGGCCCAATGGGGAAGATCCCATTCATGCCATAGATCAATGACACAGGATATCAATTAGTGTGAACCAGTTGTTCGGAGGTGTAGGAACCAAAATGGCCGTTCGTATCAGGCTAACCAGAACAGGCGCCGCCAAGCAGCCTCATTACAGGCTGGTAGTTGCGGATTCCCGAGCGCCCAGGGACGGACGCTTCATCGAGATCATCGGGCACTATAACCCTCGCATGGACCCGCCTGAGCTAGTAGTCGATGTAGAGAAGGCTGCCGAGTGGATCAAGCGCGGAGCGCGCCCATCCGACACTGCCCGCGCTCTGCTGGCCAGAGCAGGGCTTCCGGGTACAACTAAAGGATCCCGGTCCGGAAAGGTCTCTGAGCCAGAGGCCGAGCCGGTGGGGGAATAGTTGGTGGGGTCGATGGCTATAGGCAAGAGGAACAGGGTGGAGCTGAAAGATCTGGTGTCTTACCTCGCCTCTAATCTCGTGGATGAGCCGGATACCGTTCGGGTGAGGGAGATCGAAAACGGCGACTCAGTGATCCTGGAAGTGTCGGTTGCCCCAGACGACATGGGCAAAGTGATAGGCAGGCATGGGCGCGTAGCCCGGGCCATCCGCACAGTCACAAAGGCAGCTGCAGCACGTCAAGGCAGGCGGGCCATGGTTGAGATAGTGGAATGAACCCAAAGCGGGGGCAGCTGGTGTTGATCGGTTGGATCGTGGGAACGCACGGGGTGCGCGGCGAAGTACGAGTGAAACCGTGCGCCGGTTCACCTGATCGGTTCCTTGAAGTTGCCCGGGTATTCCTTGGGCCCGCGGATACTCTGACCGATGTCGATGCGGATGCGGATGCACGTGTGGGCGAAGACGGGTACAGGCCTGTTAGCCTTGAGTCATCCCGGACGCACGGATCTCTGGCGCTGCTTAGGATCGCAGGCGTAGCCAGCGCCGACGATGCGCAGGCCCTGCGAGGCATGGGCCTGTATCTGCCGGCTTCGGAGTTGCCCCGGTTGCCCGAAGGCGAGTTCTACAGCTTCGAGCTGGTGGGGCTCACGTGCGAATCGACGACAGGCGCGCATCTTGGCGTTGTCGCCGAAGTGCTCGAAATGCCGGCCAATGACGTGCTGTTGGTCAGGCCCCGTGAGGGCCCGGATTTCCTAGTGCCTGCGGTGAGCGATATCGTGCGTCAGGTGGACCTAGCGGGCGGGCGGCTCATCATCGACGACAGACCCGGGTTGAGGTGAAGCCATACCATGGAAGTCGACATCCTCACGATCTTCCCCGGGATGTTCTCGGGCGTCATGTCAGAGAGCATTCTTGGGCGAGCTCAGAGCAAGGGCATCCTGACGGTGAGGGTCCACGATATCCGCGACTTCGCGCTGGGCAAGCACCGGATAGTCGATGACTACCCCTTCGGCGGCGGCCCGGGCATGGTCATGAAACCTGAACCGATCGCCGCAGCCATAGAGCATGCCTTAACGTGCAGGGAATCTGGCGCTAAGGGAGAGTCGCGGGTAGTCTTGACCACTCCTGCCGGGCGCAGGTTCACTCAGAGCTTGGCCAGGGAGTACGCCGAATGCGAGCACCTCGTGATCCTGTGCGGGCACTACGAGGGGATCGATGAACGCGTAGCTACGCTGGTGTCTGATGAGGTGTCGGTGGGGGATTACGTGTTGACCGGCGGCGAGATTCCGGCGATGGTGATAGTGGACGCTGCAGCGCGACTGTTGCCCGGCGCTCTCGGAGACGAGGCCAGCGCTGCTTTGGACTCCTTCTGGGACGGGCTGCTGGACTATCCGCACTACACGCGACCTAGGCAGTGGCGGGGCCTTGACGTGCCTGACGTCTTGATCTCGGGTGATCATGAGAGAATCAGGCTGTGGCGGCGCGAGCGATCTTTGGAGCGTACCAGGCGCCGTCGGCCTGACCTGCTGGAGCAGGCCGAGCTGACTGCCGAGGACCTGAAAATCCTCCGCGGCCTCGCGCCTTGATTGGGTTAGTTTCCTTATGCTATACTGACGTCTGTTGAAGACCGGTTGAGGAGTGGAATTGCTGTGAACATCATCGATACAATAGAGCGCGAGCAGATGCGCGAAGACCTGCCTGACTTCGGCCCAGGCGACACGGTCAGGGTGCACGTCCGAGTGGTTGAGGGTGGCCGCGAACGCATTCAGGTGTTCGAGGGCGTCGTCATCGGCCGGAAAGGCAGCGGCGCTTCAGAGACCTTCAACGTCAGGAAGTTGTCGGCGGGAATAGGCGTCGAGAGGATGTTTCCTCTTCATTCGCCCAAGATCGACAAGATCGAGGTAGTCCGATTCGGCGACGTCCGACGGGCCAAGCTGTACTACCTCCGCGGCCGCGTCGGCAAGAGGGCCAGAATCCGCGAGCGCAAGAGGGAACAGGCATAGGTATGAGGCGAGCCGCGGCAAGCTTCCTTCAGTTCGCCGGGCTCGCGCTCATTGTCGGTGTCCTGGCGGCCTTTGTTATGACCTTCGCTGTCATGGCAGTCGTGGTGCAGGGCAGTTCAATGCGACCTGCGTTGCACGACGGAGAACGGGTCTTGGTCAACAAGCTAGTGTACAGGCTTCGGCCTCCGCGCCGCGGCGAGATTGTTGTGTTCCGGCATGAGCGCATGCCTGGGCGTATGCTGATAAAGCGAGTCATCGGCCTGCCCCAAGAGGAGCTTTCCATAGCCCGGGGGCTGGTCAGTGTCAGCGGCGCGCCGCTGGTGGAAGACTACATCACAGAGCGTTCAGTGGAAGACCATGGCCCGGTGTACGTGCCCCTCGGTCGCGTATTTGTATTGGGCGACAACCGAAACCACAGTCACGACAGCACCGATGCCTCTTTCGGCACGGTGCCGCTGCACGGCATTGAGGGGAAGGCTTTCGCTGTGTACTGGCCGTTGACCAATGCCAGGGTGTGCAGGGATCCCAGCTACCCTGAAGCTGCCGAGGCAGTAACCCGCGCGCGAGGCGCGCCGTAACCGAACGCTTCAGGCCGGGCCGGGACATACCTGGGCCCGGCGCTTGTTTCCCTTGGACTAAGCGCAGGAGGGGTGACGCGACGATGGGACTCAGCTGGTTTCCGGGGCACATGGCCAAAGCGGTTGGCGAGATCCGGCAGAGCATGAAGCTGATAGACGTGGTGATCGAGATTCTGGACGCCCGAGCCCCTCGTGCCACTGCCAACCCGTACCTCGATGAAGCTCTGGGCACAAAGCCCAGAGTGCTCGTTCTGAACAAGGCCGACCTGGCTGATGCACGCTCCACGCAGGCTTGGCTCGAAGCTCTGCGGGAGAAATCGGTCGCGGCGGCGCCGGCCGATTGTCAGAGGGGCGCCGGCGTCAAGGAGGCAATCAAATTGGCCGAGCAAGTGGCCCAATCGAGCGGGTTGGACGGCGGCGGAGGGCGACTGCGACGGCGTTTCCGTACGGTCGTAGTAGGCATACCCAATGTGGGGAAATCCTCCTTCATCAACCGTGCGGCAGGGCGCTCGGGGGCCAGGACGGGCGACCGACCCGGCGTGACTCGCGCCAAACAATGGATCGTAGTCAGTCCCAAACTGGAGATGCTTGATACTCCCGGGATTATGCCCCCAAGGGTCGACGATCCGGCAGTCTGGTTCGCTTTGGCCGCTCTGGGCTGCATTGACGATAGTCTGCTGGATATTGAGAGCCTATCGCAAGGCCTGATATCGCGCCTGTGCGAGCTTGGCGCAGTCGGGTTCAGAGAGAGATATGGTGTGCCTGACGACATCGTCGATCCGCGTCTAGTCCTAGAACACGCGTCACTTAAGCGTGGCTGCCTCAAGTCCGGCGGAGAGCCTGACACCGAAAGATGCGCCAATCTGATCGTCCGGGACTTCAGGTCGGGCAAGCTCGGCCGGATAACGCTGGAGATGCCATGATCGACCAGTCCGCACTGGGTGAATTCGACGATTGCCTGAGGAAGTCGGGGTTCCATGTCCTTGCAGGTGTAGATGAAGCGGGGCGTGGGCCGCTGGCCGGCCCCGTGGTGGCCGCTTCAGTCGTGCTTCGTCCTGGCTTTCACCCCCGGGGCGTCATCGATTCCAAGATGCTGTCGGCAGGAAGACGCGACGCGGCTCTCCTCGGGATCCTGGAAGCCTGTATGGAGGTGAGCCTGGGGGCGGCATGGCCCGATGAGATCGATGAGATCAACATCAGGGCGGCAACGCTCTTGGCTATGTCCAGAGCGATGTCGCAGCTCACGGTGTCGCCGGACCTTGCACTTGTGGACGGTCGGGATCTGCCGGTCATGGACTGCCCGGGCGTGGCCCTGGTCAGGGGGGACGGACGGAGCGAGAGTGTTGCTGCCGCGTCGATTGTGGCGAAGGTTGCTAGAGACGTCATGATGTGCCATTTTCATGAGGCGTACCCCGAGTACGGCTTCGACCGACACAAGGGATACCCGACAAAAGAGCATCTTCAGTCTCTAGCTGTGTTCGGACCATGTCCGCTCCACAGAAGGAGCTATCGGGGGGTGGAGACGACAGGCTAATCCCTTGTCTACATATAGGCGTTGCAGGGTCACCCATAAGGGTGATTTTGTCGTTTATGGGAGGACATAGGGCGTACATGCCGAACCAAATGGACATGGGGAGGCAGGAGAATGCAGGCTAGGGATGTGGGCAGGGCGGGCGAGGCACTTGCCAGAGAGTACCTAGCGTCCATCGGCTACGAGATACTCGGGTGCAACCTGCGTCTTTGCCGCAGGGAAGTCGATATCCTGGCACGCGACGGAGATGTGCTGGTAGTAGTTGAGGTAAAGACCCGGCGCTCGACCGCTTTCGGCCGCCCTGAGGAGCAGATTACGGCTAACAAGCTCCGCACGTTGCGGATATTGGCTACGCAATTATCTGCAGCCTGCCGCGGCGCACTCGTGCGCGTGGACGTTATCGCAGTCATGGCCGACGCTGCTTCCGGCGAGTCTCTGGCCGGCGCCGCCATATCGCATCTGCGTAATGTTCTGGCGTAGTGAGTGCCCAGAGTCAGGCGGCGCTTCTTCCGAACCGCTTGGGCAAACCAGGTCAGGTATCAGACCATGAAAGGAGAACGGCGAACCGCGCGTACGATGCTTTCAACAGCTCGAGGATGTGCAGTCATGGGGATAACGGGCATTGGGGTGGCCGTAGAAGCCGATCTCGCAAGAGGGCTGCCGGCATTCGACATCGTTGGCCTGCCTGATTCCACGGTACGCGAATCCCGCGAGCGGGTGCGGGCGGCCATACGAAACTCAGGGTACGAATTCCCGCTCGCCAAGATCACCGTGAACCTAGCTCCTGCCCACATAAGGAAGATCGGGGTTGGGCTCGATCTGCCGGTAGCTGTATCAATACTTGCTGCATCAGGGCAGGCGCCGGCACGAAACCTGGATTGCACCACGTTCATGGGCGAGCTATCGCTTGACGGCGCCCTTAGGCCGGTTCGGGGAATCCTGCCCGGCTGCGCCGCTGCCATAAGCTCAGGCAGCCTTCGCGTTGTGGTGCCTCTCGAGAATGCACGCGAGGCGCAGTGCGTGTCGGGGCTTAACGTCATAGCCGTAGGCACGCTGCGGGAAGTGGCAGAGTATCTGAGCTCGGGCGCCGTGCCACGCATGCCCCGAAGCCACGCCGCGCTCCCTCGCCCGTCTGACTCCATCGTGTCATGCGATTTCGACCAGGTCATTGGGCAGGACGCGGCGATCAGAGCGATCCAGGTCGCAGTGGCAGGAGGCCACAACCTGATAATGGTGGGCCCTCCGGGAGGCGGAAAGACGCTACTTGCGTCGTGCGTGCCGTCCATTCTGCCCGCCATGGATGAGCACGAGGCATTGGAGGTCACGTGCATCCAGAGCATAACCGGCACAGTATCGCCTGACGGTCTAGCCCAGAAGCGCCCGTTCCGTCGCCCCCATCACACCGTCAGCCCTGTAGGCATGCTTGGAGGCGGGAACCCTCCTATGCCCGGAGAGGTGACTTTGGCGCACAGGGGCGTGCTGTATCTCGACGAATTCTGCGAGTTTGTGCCTCAGGTCATCGAAAGCCTGAGAGGTCCCATGGAAGATGGGTTCATCGTAGTATCCCGCTCCCACGGAAGGATCGGCTTCCCGTCGCGCTTCATGCTGATCGCCTCGGCGAATCCGTGTCCATGCGGCTACCTTGGCGATCCTGAGCGGGTGTGCGTATGTCAGGGCGCGGCCCTAATGCGCTATCGCCGCAAGCTGGCCGGTCCGGTGATCGATCGTATCGATATCCAGATAGAAGTGCCCCGTGTCAGGCGAATGGATCTTGAGAGGCCTGTCGCGATCTTCACTTCCGACTCAATACGCGAAGAGGTTGAGCGCGCCAGGGCACGCCAGGGCGCGCGCTTCTCCCAGAGGGGGTTCACCAATTCGGCCATGGGGCCCCGCAGCATCGAGAGTGTAGCGCGCCTGACCCCGGCAGCTAGAGGCCTACTTTTGGACGCAGTGGACCGAATGGCCCTATCGGCTCGTGCCTACCATAAGCTGATCAAGGTGTCGAGGACCATAGCCGACCTTGATGGCATCGACGACGTTGAAGAAGTACACGTGCTTGAGGCCCTACAATACAGGGCTCTGGATTCTGAGCCACAGGCGGTGTTGTCATATGGATGACGCAAAATCGGACATAACATGGGACGGGGTGCCCGAACCTCGCGATGCCGAGCTCGCTTCGTGGGTCTTTTGGCACATGTGCCCTGGGATAGGTCCACGTTCGCTGCGACGCTTGCTCATGGAGTTCGGCACGGCCGCGGCAGCGGCTCATGCCGCGTCGCGGAGCGCCAAGCGCCCGGACTTTGTGAGTCGTGAGGCCTGGAGGATCGCATCGTCCGTGCCCGATGCGGTGGGGGCAGGGCAGAGCGAAATCGAGCTGGCATCGAGGCACGGAGCCAGGGTAGTTGCCCTGCCGAGTCGCGAATATCCGCCCTTGCTTCGCCAGATCTACGACCCCCCGGCCGTGCTATACGTCATGGGAAGGGCATCGCTGGCTGATGCGCCGTGGATAGCAGTAGTCGGATCCAGGTCGGCAACATCATACGGAACGGGCGCAGCAAGATATCTCGCGCGCCAGCTAACTGCGGCGGGCGCCGGCGTGGTCAGCGGCATGGCAAGAGGCGTGGACTCCGCAGCACATCGAGGGGCGATTGAGGCGGGAGGGGTGACCGTCGGAGTCATCGGCGCCGGGCTCGCGTACCAGATGACGCCAAGGCTGCAACGATTGGCGGGCGAAGTGGCGAAGTCGGGCTGCGTGGTATCGCCGTTCCACATGAACTACCCCGCGTCTCGCGGCACGTTTCCAGCCCGCAATCGGGTCATAAGCGGCATGGCCCACGCTTGCCTCGTGGTGGAGGCGGGAGTTCGAAGCGGGGCCCTTGTCACGTCCGCGTTCGCCACGGAGCAGAACCGCGATGTCTTCGCTGTTCCTGGCGACATCAACCGGCCTACCTCCGCGGGAACCAACGCCCTCATATACGATGGGGCCCGCCCTGTGATCGGCGCACGGAGATTCCTCGAGGAGTTGGCGGCTGCCGGCATTCCGGTTAGGCTGCCGAATACGGCCGGCGGCGGACGAACACACAATTTGGGGCCGGCGGATGAAGCGGTCTTTGAAGCAGTTCAGTCCGATACGTCGTTTGAGGACATCCATCTATCTCTGTCGATGCCTGCGCGAGACGTTCTTGCCTCGCTCTCGCGGCTGGAGGTTCTAGGGCTCATAGTGCGAGGCCCAGGCCTGCGATACAGCAGGAAGCATTGTTGACCTCGCATGTGCCCTGGGTTAAACTGTTTGTGACATCGAAGGTTGGAGGTGGCCGCATGGGGAAGACTCTAGTCATCGTGGAGTCACCGGCCAAGGTGAGGACCCTGTCCAAGTTTCTGGGGCGACAGTATACAGTTAAGGCGTCCATCGGTCATGTCCGAGACCTGCCCAAAAGCAAGCTAGGAGTGGACGTGGAGAACGGATACACTCCGGAGTACATAAACATACGCGGCAAAGGGGACGTTATCCGCGAACTCAGAGAGGCCGCGAAGAAGGCCGATAAGGTCCTTCTTGCTACTGACCCCGATCGTGAGGGCGAAGCCATCTCTTGGCACTTGGCACACATCCTCAAGATTGACCCGGCGTCGGATTGCAGGATCGAGTTCAACGAGATCACCGAGAGCGCAGTGCGGAATGCGCTCCGAAAGCCCAGGCCCGTCGACATGGCGAGGGTAGATGCGCAGCAGGCCAGGCGGGTACTTGACAGGCTGGTGGGCTACAACCTGAGCCCGTTTCTCTGGCGCAAAGTGCGACGGGGCTTGTCGGCCGGTCGGGTGCAGTCATCCGCGCTCAAGCTGATCTGCGATCGCGAACGCGAGATACAGGCATTTGTTGTGGAGGAGTATTGGACCCTGGCCGCCACACTCTCCCCCGGTCCGCGCGGCAGGCGATTTCTGGCCAGGCTGATGCCCCCGGGTGAAGGGCGTATGTCGCAACAGGATGTCGACAGGATTGTGGGCGAGCTAGAAGGAGCGGAGTACGTCGTCCGGTCGGTGACAGTCAAGGAACAGGCCAGGAAGCCTTCGCCTCCGTTCACCACAAGTACCATGCAGCAAGAGGCCTTCAGGAAACTGGGCTTCTCCGCTAGGCGAACGATGTCCGTTGCGCAGCAGCTATATGAAGGTGTCGAAGTGGCGGGCGAAGGGCACGTGGCACTCATTACATACATGCGTACCGACTCAACCAGGGTATCCCACGAGGCGCAGGCCGCGACGCGTGATTTCGTGAAGGCCAGATACGGTGAAGGCTATCTTCCCGAGCGTCCCCCATTCTATAAGTCCAAGAAGGGCGCCCAGGATGCCCACGAAGCGATAAGGCCTACACAGATAGATCGAAGCCCCGACAGCGTATCGGGCAGCCTCGGCCGCGATCAGCTCAGGCTTTACAAACTCATATGGTCGCGCTTTGTTGCCAGCCAGATGGCAAATGCGCTGTACGACGCCACCACAGTCGATATCGACGCAGGTGCAGGCGGTGCAGGGCACGTTTTCCGTGCCAATGGGCAAGTGATGAAGTTCGACGGGTTCAGCGTACTGTACACGGAGGGGCGGGATGATGACAAGAACGAGCGAGACCAGGCACTGCCGGCGCTCGAAGCGGGGAAGAGGCTTACCCTTGTTGAGTTGGCCCCTGAGGAGCACCATACCCAACCTCCGCCAAGGTTCACTGAGGCCACTTTAGTTCGGGAGCTGGAGAAGCACAGGATAGGAAGGCCCAGCACGTACGCGCCCATAATCGATACCATCCGCAAGCGCGAATACGCTACCCTGGAACAGAGGCGCTTTAAGCCCACCGACGTGGGATTTGCCGTGTGCGATCTGCTCAGCGAGCACTTCCCTACAGTGGTCAATCTCAAGTTCACGGCATCAATGGAAGACGAGCTAGATGATATCGAGGAGAAGCGGTCCGACTGGGTACAGATAACCGACAAGTTCTACAGACCATTCTCCGAAAGGCTCCGTGAGGCGGACGCTCTGGCCGAACGCGTGGTCATCCCGGATGAGCCCACCGACGAGGATTGCCCCGAGTGCGGCCTGGCCAAGTTGGTCATCAAGGCCGGGCGGTTTGGGAAGTTCATCGCGTGCCCGCGCTACCCCGAGTGCACCTATCGCAGGAGCATCACTCGCAAGGTCGATGCCAAATGTCCAGAGTGCGGCGGCGACATGGTACAACGGCGCAGCAAGAAAGGGCGGGTGTTCTACGGATGCGCCCGATACCCGGAGTGCGAGTTCGTGTCGTGGAACCCTCCGTCCGGTGTCATATGCCCCAAGTGTGGGTCTTTCACTACGTCCAGGCGAGTGCGCGCAGGGGTCAAATACAAGTGTGCAAGCCCCAAATGCGGTCATGAATGGGCTCAGCAACAGGAAGGCGACGGGGCGCGCCGGCCGGAGGCGAGCAAGGTTGCCGAGTGAGATTACGGTAATAGGGGCGGGTTTGGCCGGCAGCGAGGCGGCATGGCAGGCCGCGCGTCTCAGAGTCCGGGTGAGGCTGGTTGAGATGCGCCCCGCCGTCAACACCCCGGCCCACTCCACTTCCAGCTTCGCTGAGCTGGTGTGCAGCAACTCCCTCGGCTCCGACAGGGAGGGCACCGCTTCGGGCCTTCTCAAAGAGGAGCTGCGTGCACTTGGGTCTGTGATCATGCGATGCGCTGATGCGGCCCGGGTGCCGGCGGGGCAGGCTTTGGCAGTCGACCGAGCGCTTTTCGGCGCAAGAGTGACGGAGGAAGTAGAGTCTGCGCCCGGGATCGAGATAGTCCGGGAGGAAGCACGGCGCATACCTGACGAGGGAATCGTCATCATAGCTACAGGCCCACTCACATCGCCGGCGCTCGCTGCCGACATCGCGCGCTTCCTCGGCGATGAGCACCTGCACTTCTTCGACGCAGCGGCCCCCATAGTCGACGGGGCTTCAATTGACTTCGCCGTGGCTTTCTGGGCGTCCAGATACGACAGGGGCGATGCCGACTATGTCAACTGCCCCATGGATGAGGCCGAGTACGACTCGTTCTGGCAGGCGCTGGTCTCGGCGGAAGTGGCCCAGATGCACGAGTTTGAGTCTGTCCGTCTGTTCGAGGGGTGCATGCCCATCGAGGAAATGGCCCGCCGCGGGCGCGACACTCTCCGGTTTGGCCCCATGAAACCTGTGGGACTGGTTGATCCTCGCACGGGGAAGCGCCCTTACGCTGCAGTGCAGCTGAGGCGCGAGAATGCTCCGGGGTCGATGTTCAACATCGTGGGTTTTCAGACTCGACTCACCAGGCCTGAGCAAAGGCGAGTCTTCCGCATGATACCGGGGCTTGCGAGCGCCGAGTTCATGCGTTACGGCATGATGCACAGGAACACGTACATCAACGGGCCGGCACACCTCGCGCCCACGTTCGCGCTGAAGAGCGCTCCGCGAGTGTTCTTCGCAGGACAGATCACGGGGGTGGAGGGCTATCTCGAATCCACCGCCTCAGGCCTTGCGGCAGGGATCAATGCCGCGCGCATGGCGCAGGGAGCAGAGCCGGTCATCTTTCCAAGCCAGACAGCCATAGGCGCCCTGTGCATGTATGTGTCTGCACCTGCTGCCGGCGAGTATCAACCGATGGGCATCAACTTCGGCCTGCTGCCGGCTCCCACTGGCGCCGCGCGACGAGCCGACAGAAGAGCGCTTCAGATAGGCAAAGCGCGGGCGGCACTCGCCGAATTGATGGAGGAACATCTACATTGGAGGAGCGAACATGAGTTGGGCTGATAGTTTCGCCCGGCACCTCGAGTCGGAGCGTAACCTGTCCCCAAAGACTGTTGAGGCCTATACAAGCGATGTTGCGCAGTTCATATCATTTGGCGAACAGCTAGGCATCGATGAGGATGACCCTCGCCAGATCGGAGTGGGCACCATACGGAAGTTCCTCTCCATGCTGCAATCGAAGGGCCTGAGCCGGAGCAGTATAGCGAGGAAACTGAGTGCTATACGTTCTTACATGCGATATCTGGCGCGGGAGGGCGCAATCGAGAGCAACCCGGCTGTGGCGATGGGCCGCGCCAGGCGCCCTCGGCGGCTTCCACGCGCGCTGAGCTGCGACGAAGTGGCGGATCTTCTTTCGGCCTCCGGCGGTGATTCGCCTCTGGCCGTGCGTGATCATGCCATTTTGGAGCTCCTCTACTCATCGGGCATCCGCCTTTCTGAGCTGGTCGGCCTGGATGTGCATGACTACTCGCCCGGGACTCGCAGTATCAGGGTGTTCGGCAAGGGATCCAAGGAGAGAATAGCGCCGGTTGGATCGCAGGCCGTAGTCGCCATTGACCGCTACCTAAGCGGCGCTCGTCGCGTGTTGCTGGGGGAAGGCGACTGCCAAGCGCTCTTCGTGAGTAAGCTCGGCAGGCGGCTGTCGGGGCGCTCTGTGGAGCGCATCATGAAGAAATACCTGATGAAAGCGGGTCTTCCCGGGAAGGCTACTCCTCATTCGATGAGGCACTCATTCGCCACCCACCTAACAGATTCCGGGGCCGACTTGCGCGCAGTCCAGGAGCTTCTCGGGCATGCCGATATCTCCACGACTCAGATTTACGCCAGCGTCTCGCCGGAAAGGCTCTACAAAGTCTACCGGACGGCCCATCCAAGGGCCGCGCGCCAACCGGAGCCGACGACTGGGAGTGGGGGAGGGATGGATGATGGTGACCGAAGCTGACGGCCGATTCAGGTCAACTACCGTCGTAGGAGTGCTCCGCGACGGCAAATGCGCTCTTGGCTCAGATGGGCAGGTGACTTTGGGCAACACAGTGATGAAGCACGGAGCGCGCAAGATTCGGAGGCTGGCCGACTGGAATGTCCTAGTAGGCTTCGCCGGTTCGGCTTCCGATTCCCTGGCTCTTCTTGAGCGTTTCGAAGGCAAGCTGTCGGAACACAAGGGCAACCTGGTGCGTGCAGCTACTGCTCTTGGGCGCGAGTGGCGTACTGACCGAGTGCTACAGAAGCTCGAAGCGATGCTGATAGTGACGGACGGCCAGCGAATGCTAGTCCTATCAGGCAGCGGCGAGGTGCTCGAGCCTGACGACAACATTGCCGCAGTGGGTTCGGGGGGTGCTTACGCCCTGGCCGCGGCCAGAGCTCTGATGCGAAATACTGACCTCGCGGCTGCCGAAATCGCGCGGCAGTCGCTGGAGATTGCGGCGGACATCTGCATCTACACGAACAATCGCATAGTCATTGAAGAGATCTAGCCCGGGAGGCGTTGATATGGAGAATTTGACTCCTCGGACGATCGTGGAGGAGCTCGACAAGTACATCGTGGGGCAGGCTCAGGCCAAGAAGGCAGTGGCCATAGCCCTACGTAACCGGTATCGCAGGCTGGCTCTCTCCGGGGACATGCAGGAGGATATCATACCCAAGAATATCCTGATGATAGGCCCTACGGGAGTCGGAAAGACAGAGATCGCCCGCAGGTTGGCGCGGCTGGTCAAGGCGCCCTTCATCAAGGTAGAGGCCACCAAGTTCACGGAAGTGGGCTACGTGGGCCGCGATGTTGACAGCATCATTCGCGATCTCGTCGAGGTTTCCATACGAATGGTCAGATCCGAAAAGACCGGTGCCGTTGACGAGCGCGCTCGGCTTCATGGAGAGGAACGCCTCCTCGATGTGCTCTGCCCGCTTCCGGTCAGAGAGAAGCCCGCTGTGAATCCGTTCGCTGCGTTGTTTGGAGCTCAGCACTCGCCCGAGCCGTCGGACAATGCCGCCTTTGAGTCGAAGCTTGCCGCGGCAAGGGCGCGGAGGCGGGAGGTGCGGGAGCAACTCGACCGCGGCGAGCTCGAGGATCAGTTGGTCGAGATCGAAGTAGACGACTCTTCGCCAGGCATGATAGAGGTCTTCTCAGGCAGCGGCATTGAGGAGCTGGGCGTGAATCTTCAGGACGTGCTTGGCGGGATGCTTCCTCGAAAGAAGCGCCGTCGCAAAGTGCCCGTACGTGAAGCGCGCAGGATCCTCACTGCGGAAGAGGCTACGAAACTCATCGACATGGATGAGGTGACGGCGGAGGGCATAGCCCGGGCTGAGCAGTCAGGCATCGTGTTCCTTGATGAGATCGACAAGATCGCAGCCAAGAGCCATGGCGCGGGCCCGGACGTGTCGCGCGAGGGCGTGCAGCGCGACATCCTTCCTATCGTGGAAGGGTGCACTGTCCAGACCAAGCATGGTCCGGTGAAGACGGGGCATATCCTCTTCATGGCAGCCGGGGCTTTCCACATGTCCAGGCCGTCGGACCTCATTCCCGAACTGCAGGGCAGGTTCCCCATACGCGTGGAGCTTTCGAGCCTCTCACAAGCCGATTTCGTGCGTATCCTGACCGAGCCCAAGAACGCTCTCACTAAGCAGTATGCGGCTCTGCTTTCGACCGAAGGCGTTGACCTGTCGTTCACCTCAGAAGGCATAGACGAGATCGCGCGCATTGCTGATGAAGTGAACTCAAGCGCCGAGAACATCGGCGCGCGCAGGCTTCACACCATACTCGAAAAAGTCCTCGAAGATGTGGCGTTTTGCGCTCCGGAGCAGTCGGGCAGCGTCGTCGTGGATGCAGCGTATGTCAAGGAGCGTCTTGCTGGGGTCATTGCGCGCAGCGACTTCTCCGACTACGTCTTGTAGTGACGACGCTTACGCCTGTTTTGAGACTGGAATCTTTGGACAATATAAAAGAGCATCACTGCTAAGTCAATTTGCAGCACACGCCATGCTGAGCGTGGTATGTGAGAGGAGGTTCCAATGTGAGTTCACTGCTGGAGCGCACGCGCAGAGTCAACCGCCTCATTCAGAACGCTGCCGGCTACTCAGTTGACTTCAGGGAGCTTGCCGAGGTATTGGCCGATACCATGTCGTGCCAGGCATTTGTCATCGCTCGAAACGGCAAGCTCCTCGGCCATTCGCTGGCTATTGTGTCGGAGGCCGGCGATGAGCAGCCGGAGACCTTGGAAACCGGTTTCCTGCCGCGGGAGACCAATGAGGAACTTCTCCGAGTGCCGGAGACATCAGCAAGCCTGGCGCTGTCGGGTGGGCTAAGAGTCTTCCAGGATGAACTCCTCGGGGGTTCGGAGTCATGTCGCGTCACGGTAGTGCCGGTTCACGGCGGGGGCGAGCGCGTCGCCACACTCGTCCTGCTCAAGGCAGATGGCTCTCCAGATGAAGACGACCTTGTGATCGCCGAGTACGGAGCCTCGGTCGTCGGAATGGAGATTCTGAGATCAAGGAGCGAGAAGATGGAGGAGGAGGCGCGCAAGCGGTCGGCTGTCCAGATGGCGCTGGATACACTGTCCTACTCGGAACAGGAAGCAGTGGAGCACATATTCGATGAGCTTGCCGGAGACGAGGGCCTCCTCGTTGCATCCAAAATCGCCGACAGGGTCGGGATCACCAGGTCCGTGATAGTGAACGCCCTGCGGAAGTTCGAGAGCGCTGGAGTGATTGAATCCAGGTCGCTTGGGATGAAGGGCACATACATTAGGGTTCTCAACGACAGACTCTTCGACGAATTGGACAAGCTTCGAGCGCGGTAGCGTTTGCATGTCAGCACGCATAACAGTCCATGCGTGCACGCGTTGCGAGGTGCTTCCGGCTGTGCTATACTAACCGTTGTGCGACTACACACGACTTCCGATTCCAGCCGCGGTGCCGGCTCTGAAGCGCCGGTGGGGTTCGGAGATGAAGAAGTCGGAGGGAAAACCGCTGCGGGAGGGAGGTGATATCCATGGCAGTGGTTACTATGAAACAGCTGCTTGAGGCGGGAGTACATTTCGGTCACCAGACCAGACGCTGGAACCCGAAGATGAAGACGTACATCTTCACTTCGAGAAATGGCATCTACATCATCGACCTCCAGAAGACTGTCAGGAAAGTAGACGAGGCCTACAACTTCGTCCGCTCGGTGGTGCAGGACGGCGGGTCCATCCTGTTTGTGGGCACCAAGAAGCAGGCGCATGACACTGTCGCTGAGGAAGCTCAGCGCTGCGGGATGTTCTGGGTCAACGAACGTTGGCTTGGAGGCATGCTGACCAACTTCGCCACCATACGCCGGCGCGTCGACCGTATGAAGATGCTCGAGCGCATGGAAGAGGATGGGTCCTTCGAAGCGCTTCCCAAAAAGGAAGTTCAGAAACTCATCGCCGAGCGAGAGAAGCTGCAGAAGCGGCTCTCCGGAATACGCGACATGAAGGATGTCCCTAGCGCGATGTTCGTAATCGATCCCCGCAAGGAAAGGATCGCTGTCGCCGAGGCGCGCAGGCTGAACATACCCATCGTTGCCATCGTCGACACCAACTGCGACCCCGACGAGGTCGACTACGTGATACCTGGCAATGATGACGCCATCCGCGCTGTGAGGCTGCTGACCTCGAAGATGGCAGACGCTGTCATCGAGGGGCGCGAAGGTCTCGACCAGGCATCCCCTGAGGCAGCAGACGCGGAAGAAGACGGCGGGAAGTACGAGGGAATGGACGACGAATCCGGGGCAACGGAGGAGTATGGCGACTCCCAGGAAGCCGCAATCGAGTAAGTACGGAGGGACGCTTGCAAATGGAAATCACCGCATCCATGGTCAAAGAACTTAGGGAACGTTCGGGCGCGGGCATGATGGACTGCAAGAAAGCACTCCTCGAAACGGGCGGCGACTCCGAGAAGGCAATCATTGTGCTCAGGGAGAAGGGCCTAGCTGCCGCCGCGAAGCGGTCCGGCAGAGAGACCACCGAAGGCTTGATCGATTCCTACATCCATATGGGTGGAAGGATCGGTGTGCTGATCGAGGTCAACTGCGAAACCGATTTTGTGGCGAAGAATGCGCAGTTTCAGGCTCTGGTACACGATCTAGCAATGCAAGTTGCTGCATCTCGGCCGCTCTATGTGTCGCGCGAGCAGGTTCCGGACGATGTAGTACAGCGAGAGCGCGAGATATACCGCACCCAGGCAATCAACGAGGGCAAGCCCGAGAAGTTCGCCGACAAGATCGTCGACGGCAGGATGACCAAGTTCTACCAGGAGGTTTGCCTTCTGGACCAGCCCTTCATCAGGGATCCGGAGAAGAGCGTGGCCGATCTGATAGCCGAGCACATCGGCGTGATCGGGGAGAACATCAGTGTGAGGCGGTTCGTCCGCTTCGAGCGCGGAGAGAGCCTCTGATAGAATGGTCAAAAGAGAGAACACCCTGGTGTTCTCTCTTTTGCTAGGCGCGCCGGTTTCGGCTGCCCTGACGCGGAGTTTCTGCCACGTGAAGGAGAAAGACAGCAGGTATCGAATCGGCATAAGGGGTGACCTGCGTGGAGATGCCCAAGTACAAGCGAGTAGTGCTCAAGCTTTCCGGCGAAGCATTCGCCGGCGGTCAAAGGTTCGGCGTCGAATTCGACTCGGTGAAATGGATAGCTCAGCAGGTCTCAGATGCGCACCAGTTGGGCGCAGAGATGGCCATAGTGGTGGGCGGAGGGAACATATGGCGCGGTGCTGAGGCCAGCCGGAGGGGTATGGATAGGAGCACGGCTGACTATGTCGGCATGCTCGCCACCGTGATAAACTCAGTGGTACTCCAGGATGCGCTGGAGGACATCGGGATTCCCACCAGGGTCCTAACCGCCATCGAGATGCGCGAGATCGCTGAGCCGTACATCCGTCGCCGAGCCGTGAGGCATCTGGAGAAAGGACGCGTCGTGATATTCGGTGCCGGCACAGGCAACCCATTCTTCTCAACTGACACCACTGCGGCACTCAGGGCGGCCGAGATTGAGGCAAACGCCATCCTCATGGCGAAGCGCGTTGACGGGGTGTACGACTGCGATCCCTTGACGAACCCGAATGCGACGTTCTTCGACAAGCTATCGTTCATCGACGTTATTAACCGCGGGCTCGCGGTGATGGATTCTACCGCTGCATCACTGTGTATGGATAACAACATCCCGATAGTCGTCTTCAATCTGTTGCACGACGGCAACATCAGAAGGGCGCTTGCGGGCGAGCCTGTGGGAACCTACATCGGGAGGGATTAGTTTTGTACAAGGACGAAATGTCCATGGCTGAAGCTGGCATGAAAGACGTGATTGAATCCACAGTCCGCGACTTCGCGGGTGTGAGGACTGGCAGAGCCAACCCGGCTCTGCTCGATAGAATCGTCGTTGACTACTACGATACTCCGACACCGCTCAACCAGATAGCGAACGTATCGGCGCCTGAACCTCGCCTCCTAGTGGTGACTGCGTGGGATAAATCCGTCCTTGGGAAGATCGAAAAGGCGATACTCAAGTCCGATGTCGGGCTGGTTCCGACCAACGATGGCAATGTCATCCGCATGGTCGTCCCGCATCTGACTGAAGAACGCCGTCGCGAACTTGTCAAAGTAGTCAGGAGGATCGCCGAAGAGAAGCGCGTGGCAGTGCGGGCCGTGCGTCGAGACTCCATCGAGCAGTTCCGCTCGATGGAGAAAGAGGGCGCCATCACTGAGGACGACCTCAAGCGCGCGCAGGATGAGATACAGAAAGTGACTGATAAGTACATATCCGAGATCGATAAGATGCTGACCGAAAAAGAGGTCGAAATAATGCAGGTGTAGGCCTCTGCTCCCTTCGTTTCGCGACACCCCCTCGCTCGAGGGGGTTTATGGCATACTCGACCGGCGCAGTGGAAAGAGGGAGGCAGTCGCGGAGGTGCCTATGCACGTAGCGATCACTATGGACGGAAACGGCAGATGGGCGCAG
>Ga0208459_1000512_pt1 | contig 42800 bp, 43 predicted proteins | sample AD_UKC087_MetaG_FD_184433 | JGI IMG/M metagenome (GOLD analysis project Ga0208459, IMG submission 184433) | Active sludge microbial communities of municipal wastewater-treating anaerobic digesters from USA - AD_UKC087_MetaG (SPAdes) (version 2) | ecosystem: Engineered > Bioreactor > Anaerobic >... | reverse complement strand
AAAACGAAAACGAATCCTATGATACAAAGACAGCTTATGAGGTGTCAGTTACAAAGCTGGAGCATATAAAGACAGAAAACAACAGGAAAAAAGAAGATGAGGAAGAACAGGAATTATAATATATAAACCTAAGAAACCGAAAGGTTTCTTTTTAAATATAAAAACAATTTATTAATTTGACAGATTATGATACAATAACAAGAAAAAAAAGAAAATTAAAGGAAATTATAATGATATTAGTATTGGCGGAAAAACCATCCGTGGGCAAGGATTTGGGAAGGGTTTTAAATTGCAGCAAGTCAGGAAATGGATTTGTGGAAGGCAGCATATATATTGTCACCTGGGCTTTGGGACACCTGGTTACATTAGCCGACCCCGAAAAATACAACCCGAAATATGAACGCTGGGAATTAGAGGATTTGCCCATTATCCCGAAAAGGATGGAAACAGAGGTAATTAAACAAACAAGGAAGCAGTATAACCTGGTTAAGGAGCTTATGCATCGAAATGATGTAAAAGAAATTGTAATAGCAACTGATGCAGGAAGAGAAGGGGAATTGGTAGCAAGATGGATTATAGAAAAAGCCGCCGTTAATAAACCTTTGAAAAGACTGTGGATTTCATCCGTTACAGACAAAGCCATAAAAGAGGGATTTAACAATCTTAAAGACGGCAAAGCCTATGAAACTCTTTACGCCTCTGCGCTGGCACGGTCTGAAGCTGACTGGATTGTCGGCATAAATGCGACAAGAGCATTGACAACCAAATACAATGCCCAGTTATCCTGCGGAAGGGTTCAGACTCCAACAGTGGCAATGATTGCAGCCTTAGAGGATGAAATAAGGGACTTCAGGCCGGTATCCTATTATGGAATAGAAGCTGCAGCCGGAAGCATTAAATTCACATGGAATGAAAATAACGATACTAAAATATTTGACGAAAGTAAATGCGACGCTATAATAGACAGCATAAAGGGCAGTAAATTAAAGCTCACCGACATTACAAGGAAGAAAGCACTTTCTTATTCACCTCTTTTGTATGACTTAACTGAGCTTCAAAGATATGCAAACAATATTTTCGGATTTACCGCAAAGGAGACATTGTCCGCAATGCAGACTCTCTATGAGCGCCACAAGGTATTGACCTATCCCAGAACGGATTCCAGGTATTTAACTGATGATATTGTTGAAACATTAAAAGACAGGGTAAAAGCTGCAAGCGTGGGACCTTACTCAAGAATAGGATTTCAAATAAGCCAAAATCCAATTAAAGCCAGCAAAAACTTTGTAAATAACAGCAAAGTTTCGGACCATCATGCCATTATTCCAACTGAGCAGACTGTAATCTTAAGCGAGCTGACAGACAGGGAAAGGAAAATATATGATTTGGTTGTTAAAAGATTTTTCGCCGTTTTATCTAAGCCTTTTGAATATGAAAAAATATGTGTAACAGGAATAATTAATAATGAAGAATTTATATCCAAAGGCAGAATCACACTGTCCATGGGATGGAAGGAAGTATACGGAAACTATGAGGATGAGGAAATCCTTGATGAGTATCCTGTAGAAGAGCTGAATAAATTAAAAACAGGCAGTGAGTTATCTGTTTCTAAAGTTTATAAAACAAGCGGGGAAACCAAGCCTCCTTCCAGATTTACAGAAGCAGCCCTCCTGTCTGCCATGGAAAATCCGGTAAAATTCATGAAAAACGCAGACAAGGACCTTAAAAGAACAATCGGAGAAACCGGGGGTCTTGGAACAGTTGCAACAAGAGCAGATATAATTGACAAACTCTTTAACAGCTTTGTTATAGAAAAAAAGGATAAATACATTTATACCACTTCCAAGGGGAGACAGCTTTTAGACCTTGCTCCCGCAGACTTGAAGTCTCCTGTTTTGACTGCCCAATGGGAGCAGAAGCTGAATGAAATTGCCAGGGGAAACCTGGACAAGAATAAATTTTTAAATGATATGATTAATTACACTAAAACAATCATAAAGGAAATCAAAAGCAGCAACAAAAGCTACATTCATGACAACGAAACAAGAGAAAAATGTCCTGATTGCCAGGAATACCTTTTGGAAGTCAAAGGCAAAAAAGGAACTATGCTGGTTTGCAAAAACAGAGAGTGCGGTTACAGGAGAGGAATTTCACAAATTACCAATGCAAGATGCCCTGACTGCCATAAAAAGCTGGAGCTTAAAGGAGAAGGGGAGGGCAGACTCTTTGTATGCAAATGCGGTTACAGAGAAAAACTATCGACATTTAACAAAAGAAAGGCTAATGAGAAGGGATCAATTACCAACAAGGAAGCATCCGGATACATGTACAAACAAAATAAAAAACAAGATGAAAGCATTAATACTGCTTTGGCAGATGCTTTGAAAAAACTTAATTTTTAATATGGGGAGACAAAATGCATTATGTAATTATTGGTTTATTTGCAGTTTATATTATTTATTTGTTTATAAGAAGAAACAGCTTAAAAATTCAGGTTGAACAGTTTAACAAACTCTTGTATGCTGATAAAAAACCTGACCAATATATTCAGGAAATAGATAATCTTCTTGCAAAACGCCAGTCTAAAACAGAAATTGATATAAATTATATACAAAAGTCAACAGGTCTTTTGTATGCCGGCAGGTTTGACGAGGCAGCAGGCATATTAACTGAAAAAGTGAATAAAATACCTAATTTCTGGCAGGTAGTATATTACCACAACCTGCTTTTAAGCTTATATTTCGGCGGCAGCACAGAAAAAGCCAATGGTATTTTAAACGAGGTTAAGGATGTTATGGATTCATATTATAAAAAGGATTACAACAAAGTTACAATTGAACTGATTAATGCCGTTTCTGACTATTACAACGACAGAATATCAGAATCCAGGGATTTTTTTAATAAGCTGCCTGATATTACATCAAATGAATACAGGAAAGCAATGGGCTATTATTATACCGGCAAAATATTGGAAAATGAAGGGAAAAAGGAAGAAAGCAATGAATTGCTTGAAAAGGCGAAGACCTGTGCACAAGGGAATTTCATTGAATATTTATAGGTGTTGAATATGGATATTGTACAAATGGACAATAAGATTACAATACATGACGTGAAGGATTTTAACACAAGGCATATTTTTGAGTGCGGCCAGTGCTTCAGATGGAATAAGGAAGAGGACGGGTCATATACGGGAGTTGTTAAAAACAATGTTATAAATCTGCGGCAGGAAGGCAGCACTGTTGAATTTAACAATATTTCCGATTATGATATCATAAGAAGCTACTTTGACTTTGACACGGATTACGCAGTGATTAAAAAAGCATTGAACACAGATGAAATTATGAAAAACGCCATTAATTACGGAGAGGGCATAAGAATACTGGCTCAAGATGAGTGGGAAACAATGATTTCTTTTATGATTTCAGCAAACAACAGAATTCCTATGATTAAAAAGGTTATAGAAAATTTATGTACTTGCTTTGGCGAATACATATGCAACTACAGGGGCAGGGATTATTACAGTTTCCCGTCGGCGGAAAGCTTATCTCAAGCTCCTGTTGAAGAAATTTTTCAGTGCAAGGCAGGTTTCAGATCTCCCAGGATAAAGGAAGCTGCAGCAAGATTCTTACTTGAAAGGGACCAAATATACAACATCAGAAACATGGACTATGAAGATGGACTGGCTTATTTAAAAACTTATAAGGGAATAGGGGACAAGGTTGCCAACTGTATTTTATTGTTTTCAACCAGGCATTTTGATACATTCCCCGTTGATGTCTGGGTAAGAAGAATAATGCAGACACTTTATTTAAGCAAGGATACTAAGGATGTAGATATAAGAAAATTTGCCGAGGAAAAATTCGGGAAGTATTCAGGCTTTGCCCAGCAATATCTTTTTTTCTACGCAAGAGAAAACTTAATAGGGAAATAAAGATGCCCTAACCCCATTTTTTCTGAGTTTTTTTTATATAAAAATAATAAATTCTATAATTTTCTAATTCTTCTAATAAAACTACAGGTTAATCATGTCTTTCATGTAAATAATATATAAAAACAATATAATGGAGAAATAATGACAAATACAAAAACTAAAACAGGCTGGAATTTAGAAAACAGCTACGCAATGCTGCCGGATTTTTTTTATTCCAAATTAAATTTAAGCCGGGTAAGTTCACCTAAATTAGTGGTTTTAAACAATGAATTAGCCAAATATTTAGGCTTTGATATAAATGAACTTATCAGCGCTGAAGGATTATCTTATCTTTCAGGAAATGATGTTCCTGAAGGGTCAATACCAATAGCGCAAGCCTACGCCGGTCATCAGTTCGGTTATTTTACAATGCTTGGCGACGGCAGGGCAATGCTGTTGGGAGAACAAAAAATACCTGAAGGAAAAAAATATGACATTCAGTTAAAAGGCTCGGGCAAGACTCCATATTCACGGGGAGGAGACGGAAGAGCAGCACTTGGGCCAATGCTTCGTGAATACATTGTAAGTGAAGCAATGCACGCACTAAACATCCCCACAAGCAGAAGCTTGGCGGTTGTAACTACAGGCAAGCCTGTAATAAGAGAAAAGCTCCATAAAGGCTCAATTTTAACCAGAGTGGCAGGCAGTCATATTAGGGTTGGAACATTTCAATACGCCGCTTATTTCGGAACGGATGAAAATATAAGGCAATTAGCTGATTATACAATTGACAGACACTTCAAGGAAATTGAAAAGAATGACACACCTTATTATGGACTTTTGAAAGAGGCGGTTAAAAGACAGGCATCCTTGATTGCAAAATGGCAGCTTGTTGGGTTTATTCACGGTGTGATGAACACAGACAATATGGCTTTAAGCGGAGAAACGATAGATTATGGTCCCTGTGCATTTATGGATGCCTATAATCCTGATACTGTTTTCTCTTCTATAGACACCTACGGACGTTACGCCTATAAAAATCAGCCGCAAATTGCTGTATGGAATTTATCGAGATTTGCTGAAAGCATTTTACCCCTGATTGACGAAAATATGGAGAAGTCAATTAAGCTTGCTCAGGATGCAGTTTCAGAATTTTTTGAACTATACCATAATTACTGGATTTCCGGTATGCGGTCAAAATTAGGAATTTTCAATGGGGAAACTGAAGATGAAGCTCTTGTTGAAGACCTGCTTGATTTAATGCATAAGAATAAGGAGGACTATACAAATACCTTTTTAAAATTAACCTTCGGCGATACTTCCATCCAAAGAACTCAAGAATTTGTAGAATGGCACAAAAGGTGGCAGGCCCGTCTTGAGAGGCAGGCTCAAACAAAGGAGGAATCATTTGAACTAATGAAAAATTCCAACCCCGCAGTCATACCCAGAAACCACAGGATGGAAGAAGCTTTAAGGGCAGCCGAAGAGGAAGGGGACTTAAGTGTTATGGAGAGGTTGATGAGCATATTAAATAAACCTTTTGTTCATTCAGCTGATCAAAAAGAATATTCAGACCTTCCACCCTCATCGTTTTGCGATTACAAAACCTTTTGCGGAACATAAGAAGAGGGACACAAGACTTTCTAGCGTGATAGTCTCTGTAGGTAAGTGGAATGTCCACCTCAGACAACACCCGAAGATAGTGAACGCAAGGGGGAAAATTTAATTGACAAAAATCTTCATTGAGCTTATAATGTTAATGTTGTCGGGGTGTAGCGAAGCTTGGTATCGCGCATGGTTCGGGACCATGAGGCCGAAGGTTCAAATCCTTTCACTCCGATTTTTTTATTTTTTTGTAATAGTTTTTAGCCCGTGCTATAATGTACTATAAAATTTATGGAGCAGCCATGGAATTAATAACAGTAAACAAGGAAAACAGAAAATACTTCCTAGACTTTTACAGAAAACAATATATAAATAATGAATTAAAAAGAGATGCCCTGTCAGGCATGGTCAAAAATATTTTATACGGAAAATCTAAGCTTTTAAGCTCGGTAGATATTGACCCTCTTATGATAGTTGATAATAATGAAATAACAATGGTATCCTTGCTTGCCTATGCCCGCAGGATGCCTGAATATCTGCAGATATGCTTCTTCGAATCACAAATATACAATATGGATGCTTTTAAGCTTATTTTAAACAGGGCTCAGGAAATGGCAAAAGAAAAGAAAGCTTCTAAAATAACAGGATCACTTAACATACATGTTAATTACGGTCTTGGATTTTTAGCAAGCGATTTTGATAAAAAGCAGAGTTTCGGGGCACCTTACAATCCTGAATTTTATAATGATTATTTTAAAAAAAGCGGTTTTGAAACAATTAATATGGTGAGTTATAAAAAGGATATGATCTCATCACCTCCCCTTATAAGCTCTGATGCAAGAGAAAAGCTTAAAGATATGTACACAATAAGAGAAGTAAGTTTCAAGAATTTTAAGAAGGAAATAGAAATATATACTAAAATAAACAATGAAGCATTCAAGGACCACCTTTTTTACTACACAAGAGATACAGAAGAAGATTACGAGCTCTTCAAAGACTTGAAATATTTAATGAGGGAAGAAAATCTTATTTTTGCTGAAAAGCAGGGAGTTCCTGTAGGTTTTATGCTTTGGTACCCTGATTTTAACGAAATAATAGGGAAAAATGAAAAACCCGGCATTAAGACAGTGGTAAAAAATAAATTATTTTCCAAAAGAATAAAAACATTTAAAATAGTTGAAATAGGTGTCATACCTGAGGAAAGAAACAAAGGAGCCATACTTGCATTGTTTGATTACTGCTATAAATGCACAAAGGGCAGGTATGATACCATGGAGTCAAGCTGGATACTTTCAGACAATTTTAAGTCAAAAGGCTTTGGCGTTAAGTGGGCTGATGAAGAATATAAACATTATAAAGCATATGTTAAGGAAGTTATATGATAATATATAAGGCTGATGAACTTAAAGGAATGAAAACATTTGATTTTAATGAAGAATATATTAAACTTCTGTCACTGCTTGAGAAAACTAATCCCTGCGGCCAGTTTTATGAAGCGGGAGAGGATAGTTTTATAATTTCCTACGAGCTTAAGCTTAACCTGTTTAATTTTAAGGATTTTCCTGCTTTAAATACAAAAGCTCAAATTACTGGCTTCCCCATATCCTTGTCACAAAGGGGATACTATGGAAATTTAAGCAAGGCTCTTGAAATCATAAAAAAAAGAAAGGGACTTAAAATAATATTAAATGCAGATGAAGAAATTATAAAAAACTCAAGGACCTTGTCCACCTTTGTTTTTGATAACAGCTATAAGACTTTTGATGATTATTTAAATGCCCTCAGAAGCTCTTACAGAAGGCGTATAAATAAGGCTCTGGGATACAGGCACAAGCTGATAATCAATAAAATAAAAAACAGTGATTTCAGTGGAGACCATTACAACTTGTATTTAAGCATAATGAACAGAACTGACAATCCCCTGGAAACCCTGCCTATTGAGTTTTTTCAATCATATGAAACGGAAATTTACGAATTTGCAGAAAGAGAAACAAAAAAAATTATCGGATTCATACAGTTAAAAGAAGTTAAAAGCACACTTTGCTTTTTATTTGGGGGATTTAACAGGGAAGATGTTAAAAAATATGATTTATACTACAATATGCTTTTAAAGATTATTGAAGCAGGTATTGAGAAAAAGGTTAATACTATAGAATTCGGCCAGACGGCAGAAGAAAGCAAATTAAAAATCGGCTGCAGGGAAGTAGATAAATTCCTTTATATTCATCACAGCAATTATATTTTAAATATTATAATACAAAAGCTGCTTCCTTTTGTGTCATACAGGCCATACAAGAAAATCCACCATGTTTTTAAGGAATGATAATATGATAGTTTTTTTGGAAAAGGTAAGGGTCAAAACATTATTTTCAATTATCGACCCTGTAAAGGTTGAGCCTTTGGAATTATGCTATTTAAAAGCTGTATTAAACGAAATGAATATTGAGACCTATATTGTGGACCGGCTTTTTGCTTTTAGTCCTCCAAAAGACAAAACACCTGATATAATTGTGGTCACAGGCTACAATACGGCGGAAAATGAAATGATAAGAAGGTCCGAATTTTATAAAAGTATTTATCCCAATGTAAAAATAATAGGGGGCGGAGTTCATGTGCAAGAAAATCCGGAAGCATTCAGAGTATCTGCAATAGACTATGTTTTTCACTCATTTAGCTTAAATACATTTAAACTGCTGATTGAAAAAATAATAAATAATGACAGTATCCCTTTAAATTGCGGACTTGATACAAATATTGGGGGAAAGTGGCATCTTGGAGAAAAAGAGAGTATTTACGAAATTGAGAATATTAAGCCTGACAGGGATTTTTTTTACAAGGCAAAATCAAAACTTAAATATCTTGATAAAAGAAATGTTGCAATTATAAAGGGAAGCATAGGATGCCCCTACAATTGCTCATTTTGCTACTGCAAGCTTCTTAACAACAAGCATTTTATATGCGGGGACTATGAGAAAATGTTTGAGGAAATGGAAAGCATAGATGCGGATTATTACTGGATAGTTGATGATGTGTTGTTTTCAACAAGAAATGACGCCTTGAAATTCATTGAAGCTGCAGAAAAAAGAAATAAAGACTTTTCCATTATTGGATATTTAAGGGCAGATTTCATACTAAGAGAGAAGGACCTGTTAAAAAGGCTTGGAGATGCAGGCCTTAGGGAGGTTATCACAGGTTTTGAGGCAACTGTTAACAGTGAGCTTGGCGAGTATGAAAAAACTACCGATGCGGGAGACTATCCCTTGGCAATATCCTTATTGAAAGAAAACAATATTGAATTAACAGCCCTCTTTATGGTAAGGCCAAACTATGGAGTCAAGGATTTTTATAATTTAATAAAGTTTATTAAGGAAAACAAGATAGATGTTTATACTGTATCAATCATGACTCCCATGAAGAAAACAAAGCTATATGAAGAATTTGAAGAACTTTTGATTGATAAAAGACCGGAGAGGTACGATTTCTTGCATCTTCTGATAAAGCCTAAACTGCCCAAGTTCATATTTTATACTTTGTTCTATGGACTTCACATAAGGCTTTTAAGATCGAAAAGAGTTAGAAAATTTCTATTTAGTAAAGACAGGTGAGCATATGCACAATATATGGGATTATTGGGCAGGTAAATATGACAAGCTGTGGGTGCAAAAGTATTCCCTGAAACCCACCAGAGATTATATAATAAACGCCCTTTCAAAATATATAAATAAAGATAATTTAAAGGTTCTGGATTTAGGATGCGGTACCGGAGAATTAATACTTGAATTGACAAAAAGATTTGAAAACATTGGAATTACCGGGATTGATTTTTCAGAAAAAATGATTGAAATATCAAAGAAGAGAAATCCAAAAGCTTTGCATTTAAATATGGATGTTACAAATCTTAGTGTCCTGGATGATGAGTATGACATAATAATCTGTACCCATTCACTGCCTTATTACAAGAAGCCGAAGGATGTTATCAGACAATTGTATAATTTATTAAGTGATAAGGGGGAATTACTGATAGGGTTTGCCAGCGGTAACAGCACATATGACAAATTTATATTAAGCTTCGTGAAGTTAACCACAGGCAAAGCATACTATCCTTCCGATAATGAATTCAGAATTATGACAGCTCCCTTTTTCACAGTGGAAAATTTAAATATAATCAAAAAAAAGTTTTTTATGCCAAGAATAGCGGTTTACACTCTCAAGAAGGTGAAATCATGAAAGTATTGATGGTAAGGCCAAGACCCTGCAAAGAAACAATAGGCCTGCAGCATGTAATGATTTGTGAGCCTTTGGAGCTTGAATATTTGATTTCTAATATTCCGGATGATTTAAAGAGGGAAACAAATGCTGAAATTGTGGATATGATACTTGAAAAAACAAGCTTTGAAGAGATTGTAAAAATTAAAAAGCCTGACCTCCTAGTGTTTACAGGCTATATTTCCCATGTGGGGACAATAAAACAAATGGCAAAGGATGCAAAAAAAATTAATCCTTTGATTAAGACAGGAGTCGGGGGAGTTCATGCAGAGGTTGTGCCTGAGGATTACAGGTCTGAATATATTGATTTTATATACGAGAAAAATGGAATTGACAATTTTAATTTAACATTGCGGGGTTTAATAAATAATAAAAATGTGCAGGAAATAAATGAAGAAATAAATAGAGGTGAAAAGAAAACCACCTTCGATTACAGCTATCCTGACAGAAATGCTGTAAAAGAATACAGGAAGCATTATTACTACATGTTTCATAACCCTTGCGCCCTTATAAAAACTTCCTTTGGATGCCCATATGACTGTTCCTTCTGCTTTTGCAAGGAAATTACAAACGGCAAATATTTTACCCGCCAGATGGGTGACATTATAGAAGAATTAGCTTCAATTGAAGAAGAGGAAATATATATTGTAGATGACGATTTTTTATATGATAGAAATAAGCTTGAAAGCTTCATTGAAGAGCTTGGGGCAAATAACATAAGAAAGAAATTCCTTGTTTACGGAAGAGCTGATTTTATTGCACGAAACAAAGATATAATGATAAAACTTAAAGCTTCGGGTCTGCAGGCTGTAATAGTGGGAATAGAATCCATAAGAACAGGTGACTTAGAGGATTACAACAAGGGGACAACCATAGAAATAAACGAAAAATGCATTCAAATATTACAGGAATTAGATATTGAACTGTATGCGACATTGATTATTCCACTTGATTTTAATAAGGAAGATTTCAGGCAGCTAAGAGAATGGCTGAGAAAATTAAATGTAAGATTTGTCAACCTCCAGCCTCTTACACCCCTTCCGGGAACTGAAATATTCCACATGTACAAGGGTACGCTTTTGGCCAAAAGACATGAATATGAAGTGTGGGACATGGCGCACGTTGTTTTAAAGCCAAAGTATATGAGCATCAGAGATTTTTATAAAGAAATATTGAAAGCATATTATAAGGTAATCATGAGACCAAAGAATTTTGTATACCTGATAAAGAAATACGGTTTTAAGGCAAATTTAAAAATGCTGGCGGGTTCAAGCTTTGTAAGCTCCCAGTATATTAAAAAGATTTTAAGGAGTCATTGATGAAGAAAATATTATTGATACAGCCAAGCCCCTATGACAAAAATCACATGCCCATTAAGAAGTATAAATTATATTTTGTGGGACTTGCCATGCCCTTACTGGCAGCAATGATGCCTGATGACTGGGAAACAGAAATAATCCTTGAAATAATTGAGGATATTCCTTTTGATACAGATGCTGACCTTATAGGAATAAGCACCATGGGGCACGGAGTTATCCGCTCAATTGATATTGCACAGAAATTTCGCCAAATGGGAAAGACTGTAATACTGGGAGGCTACATGGCAAGCATAATGGCTGAGGAAGCATTGAAGCACTGTGACAGCCTTGTTGTCGGTGATGCGGAGCTTGTTTGGCATGAGCTTTTAAAAGATTATGAAGAAGGAAATCTAAAAAAAGTATATGAAAAAAATCTGGAGAGCGGTTTCTTTTCAACACCACTTCCAAGGTTCGACCTAATAATAAACAAAAGAATAGGAAATTTTCTTCCCGTCCAGGCGGGAAGGGGGTGTCCAAACACATGCAGCTTTTGTTCCGTCTCATGCTTGTACAAGGGACATTATATAAAAAAACCTCTTGAAGAAGTTATAAGAGATATTAAACAGGTAAAAGAATTAGGTTTTAACAGATTTCTTTTATTGGATGACAATATTTTTTCTGACAGAGAATATTTGGACAAACTGTTAATGGAAATTAAAAAATTAAATATGCACTGGATGAGCCAGTGTGACATTCGCATAGGCAGGGAAGAAGAACTTTTGAAAAAACTGGCGGACAGCGGCTGTACAACCTTAAGTTTCGGCCTTGAATCCATTTCAAAGGAAAGTTTAAAGGGAATGAACAAAGCCTGGGCAAATCCCTTGGAATATCCTTATCTTATAGGAAACATCCACTCCCACGGCATAGATGTATCAACTGAAATGGTTGTTGGAGGAGAAGGTGATACCCTTTCTACAATAAGGGATACAAAAAAATTTATTGAAGATAATAAAATAACGGTACCCCGGTTTTATATACTCACCCCCATACCTGGAACCAAGTTTTTCAAAGATATGACTGAAGCGGGAAGAATTATCAAGGATGACATTTATTCCTTTGACGGGACGGAAGCTGTCCACATGCCTAAGAATATGACTCCCGGTGAATTAACAGATGCATATTGGGAATTGTATGAATCCTTGTTTACCTTCAGGTCAATTTTAAAAAGGAATATAATAAGAAAAGAATTCTTAAAAAAACCTGACAAGTATTTATTTTATGCTATAGTTAATTTGTTTTACAGATATCAGATAAAACAAAGAATTACACCGAATATATTTTAAGAAATGCCGGAAGAAAAATAATAAAAATATACGGTCACGGTTTCGGCCGCGAATAATTCTATAGCTTATTTCAGCTATAAATCCTGCAGCTTGCAAACTCGCTTTGCTCAAACAGTGCAAGCTGCTTAACGGATTTCTTGCCTGCATTCGCTAAGAATTATAATAGCGTCCTGCAAATGTTCGCAAAATATTTTTAGTATTTTTCTTAAGTGCTGCGAAATAAAAAGGATAAAAGTTAGGAGCCACAATGAAAATATTATTGGTAAGACCGCCGAGAATTAAACAGGCAATAACACTGAGCGATTTTATGTTTTCAGAGCCCCTGGGTCTGGAAATGATTTACGGCATTTTAAAAGATGACCATGAAGTTGAAATCTTTGACATGATTATAGAAGCTGAAAGCTTAACCAATAAAGTTAATGAATACATGCCGGAATTCGTGGGCATTACTTCTCTTTGCATTGATGTTATAAAGGTATTGGACCTATGCAGGGAGACCAAAATTGCCAATAAAAGCATAATAACGGCAGTGGGAGGGACTCAAGCATATCTGGGACCTGAAAGCTTTTATAATGAAAATGTGGATTATATTTTCCAATATACAACGAAGGATAACATTAAAAAATTCTTTGCTTCACTTAACGGGCAGGGACCGGTTCCAATAGACGGCATAAGTTCAAGAGTATCCTCATACAAGTCCACAGGACAAAAGGGAAGAAATGAATATATGCTTCCCGATAGAGACTCAACAAAAAAATACAGGAATGAATATTCCTATTTTGGCTATAAACCGGCTGCAATAATGGAATTTGGCACAGGCTGTGAAAAGGCATGCAGCTTTTGTTTAAGGTGGAGGATCGAAGGAGCGGAAGAAAAGCTTATAGATATTGAGCTTAACAAAAATGATTTAAGAAATATTAAAGAACCCGCAATAATGTTTATTGACAATGATTTTTTGTGCAGCGAAGAAAAGATTGTTGCCTTCATCGATATTGTAAAAGAGCTGGATTTAAAAAAGAATTTTATTATGTACGGCTCTACAAAAGGGGTAATACAATACGAAAAATATTTAAAGCTATTATCAGAAATGGGGCTTAAAGCTCTGCTTGTAGGATATGAAACATACAGCGATGATGAATTGTCAAAATACCACAAGAGCTCATCAGCAGACGATAACTTTAAAGCTTCAGACATATTAAGAAAGAATAGGATAGATGTGTGGGCTTCCTTTATGGCTCACCCTGACTGGGATAAAAATGACTTCAGGTCTCTTAGAAAATATATTAAAAAGCTTAAACCTCAAATTACTACTATAAGCCCATTGACTCCCTTTCCCAACCTTCCCATGTTTAAAGAATTTGAAGACAGACTTTTGTTCAGCAGGGAGGATTACGAAAGATGGAGCTTTGGCCAGGTTATGATTAAACCGTCAAAGATCTCTTTAAAAGACTACTATTATGAGCTTTTGAAGACTAATTTATATGTTAATGTTTTTATAAATAAGAATACGGAAATGATTAAAAAGTATGGTATTATTAATATTTTTAGAATTTTAAAGGGTTCATTAAAGGCAGTTAAAAAGTATATGGCATTAATGAATGAATAAAAAAACCACGAAACCGTGGTTTTTATTCATTATACTTATTCTTTTCTTTAGAAAATCTTCGGATATTTTTCATGCCGCCCACATCTTTAAACATTCTGTTTAACTTTTGTGTTTCAATCTGCTTGAAATTTAAACCCTCATAATCTGCTTCTTTTTTCAGCTTGAAATAGCTTTCAAGTCTTTCTTCTGACAGGCTGCCTGATTCCACCGCCTTTTTAACTGCACATCCCGGTTCTCTGGTATGGGTGCAGTCACTGAACTTACACATCTGCGACAATTCATCTATGTCAGAAAAGGCTCTGGAAAAATCAGCACTTTCAATTCCTAACTCTCTCATGCCCGGAGTATCAATAACAATGCCTCCTTCAGGAAGAAGAATCAGTTCTCTTCTGGTTGTGGTGTGTCTGCCCCTGTCATCGTTTCTTATTTCTCTTGTTTCAAAGATACTCTGACCCATAAGCTTATTGATGAGAGTGGTTTTTCCTACGCCTGAAGAGCCTATGAAAGCTACAGTACAGCCGTAATTAATATATTTTTTTATACTCTCGTATTCTTCAGCCAGGCTTGATGTAACCAATATATCAAGTCCTATAGCAATACCGCTCAGTTCAAGAAAAATACTGTCAATATCGGTGCATAGATCTGATTTTGTCAGGACTACAACCGGTATTGCTCCGCTGTCCCATCCGATGGCTATGTAACGTTCCAGTCTTCTTAAATTGAAGTCTCTGTTAAGGGACATGCAGATGAATACCGTATCTACATTTGCAGCAACAACCTGATCATCCTTTGATGTGCCTGCAGCCTTTCTTATAAAGGCGGATTTCCTGGTTAAAATATGGTGGATAACAGAAGTACCTTCATTTTCATCCAGCATAACAAAATCCCCTACAGCCGGATAATCTGATATATTTACTGCATTATATCTTAACTTTCCAGAAATTTGCGCTTTAAATTCTCCGTTTTCCGTTACAGCAGTGTATAAACCTTTATCCTGTGAAATAATTCTTCCCAGGCTGAAGTTATACATTTGTGATTCATTAATGAACCTGTCATTCAGTCCATAATCTTTTAAATTAATTTTGCTCAATTTGTCCTCCTGAATATTATTTACCGGAGGATTACCCCCGATTGTGCTGATGAAGTTTTAAAAAAGTAAATCATAAGACAACACTCCTTTCAGATCTAATCTGCATAATAAAGCCTGCTAAATGATTTTACAATAAGAATTTAGAATAATCAATAAATTTAATCAAATCGACTGTGGGGACAGTAAAGATTTTTTGTTATTATTTCCTATAATAGATTCTGATAATTGTGTAATAATAAAATAAATAATTTAAACTAATTAAAGAAAGGGAGTATTATGGATAAAAATTTCGAGGAAATAAAGGAAGAATTCATAAAGGCAAGTTTAGATGAAAAAATAAAAATATACTCTACCACACAGGGGTTGACAGTAGAACAGTTTAAAGAATTATTGGCATATTTCCCTATAAAGTATTTAGATAAGCTCGAGGAAGCCGTAAACAGCCTGTAGTATGACCTAAGCCAACTTATTGGAACTATGTTGGACACACACTAAAGTGAGACTGTAAACGGGGCTGGTTCTTATATGAACGTCCCTGTGATATTCTCTGTGTAAAGAGGAATGGCTGCGGATATGAATAAAACACCTTAATTTGGAAATAATTCCATTGAGGTGATTTTATGATTAAGGATAACAAATTAAGAAAAACTTTTATAAAAGAAGCGTTGGGCAGCAGGAATTATTTAAGCTACAGAACAGATTTAATGCTTTTGAAAATTATTGCCAGCTTTGCAGTATTTATAACAGTATATTTTATCTACCTGGACCTGCTTTTGTCTTTATTGACGGCATTATTGGTTTTTGCCGTTTTTACAATGACAAATAAAGTAAATGTTGACAAAAAGAACGAAAAAGGAAGGGAACTTTTATTTAAAAAAGCAAAAAAAGAATATTTTTTATCAAAAATCGAAGAGATTAATAAAAGTGATTTTGAAATGCTCATCAAGCTTTTTTTCAAAAACGAGGGATACAATAATATTATTAAAAAGGGGAAAGGATTGTATTTGGCTGAAAAGGAAGGCTATATAACCTGCATTAAAGTTTTTAAGCTCTTTGAGGGTATTGAAGTTGAAAAGCTCGATATTAGAAGCATGCTGACATTTATGGGAAACTCAAATATAAAAAATGGCTTTTTAGTTACTACATCCGACTTGAGTGAAGATGCTGCAAAACTGATAGAAAAGTTTAAAGACAGGTATGAAATAACAATAATCGATATTGAAGGTATGTATAACCTGGCAGACAAGTACAATATGCTTCCCGAGGATTCATTTTACTATAAAAGAATGAGCGAAGAAAAAATTACTACCAAAAAGAATGTAAGGGAAAATGTTTTAAGTATAAATAAGATATATCTGTATATAGCTGCCGCTATTTTCTTCTATATGTCATCAGTCTGGCTGCCTGAAAACAAATTAGTTATCTATATTTCGTATTTCTTTATTATAATGACAATTATCAATGTATTCTATTTTTTAGCAAATAGGTATAGTAACAAGAAATTCAATAAAGTAGAATAAAATGATTATTGTTTCATTTATGGGGTATAAGATAGATAAATATATTAAGTGGAGATAATAGATGAGAGATAATTTTATGGTACAAAAACAGTTAGAGCACAGAACAATACGTGAATTTAAAAATGAAAGCATACCCAAAGACCTGTTCGAACAACTTATTGAAGTAGCAAAAAGAACACCAACATCAAACGGAATGCAGGCAAGTTCAATAATAAGGGTGACAGACCCGGAAAAGAAAAAAGAAATAGCAGCTGTATGTAAACAGGAATATGTGGCAAGAGTACCTGAACTCTTAATTTTTGTAGCTGACCAATACAGAAATTACAGGATTGCAGATGACAAAGGCGGATATGAACCAAGTGCAAGGGATATGGACAGGTTTTTTCAAGGTTTTACGGATGCATGCCTAACTGCCCAGAATATAGTTAATGCTGCTGAAGCTTCTGAGCTGGGCGTAGTATTTTTCGGCAGTATTTTAAACGACGCGGAAAGAATAATTGAAATTTTGGAACTGCCCGAGCTTACTATGCCTATAGTGGGTCTTGGCATAGGTTATCCCAATCAGGACCCTCAGTTAAAACCCAGGATGAGTATGGAACTTCGATTATTTGAAAACACATATAAGAAATTTGACAATTACGTTGAGGTAATTAAAGAATATGATATAGAAATGCAAACATATTATGACCTGAGGGAAGCTAATAAAAGAGTAGACAGCTTCAGCAACCAGGTTGTCACAAGGCTTAAAAACCTTATTCCAAAGCGTTCAGACATGCTTAAAATAATGAAAAAACAAGGATTTGACCTGAATACTGATTAACTAATAATAGTCCTGAGTGTTTTTCGGGACTTTTTTACCGGCCGGGGAGACATATTGACTGCCTTTAATTTATGCACATAAAGTTATTTCGTGAAAAAGATTTTTTTGTTGTATTTTTAACAAATGTATATTATAATTTTTCTATATATTATTAAATTACGGAGGATGTTATGAAATTTATAGCTACAGTGGGATTATCCAATAAACACGTTCATTTAAGCAAAGAGCATATTAATATTTTGTTCGGAGAAGGGCATGAACTTACTCCCATGAAGGATCTGAGTCAGCCTGGACAATATGCCTGTGAAGAAAAGGTTGATTTGGTCGGGCCAAAAAGAACAATAAAGGGTGTAAGAATTTTAGGACCTGCAAGAAAAGAAACACAGGTTGAAGTATCATTTTCCGATGGATTTACACTGGGTCTTGAAGAAGTTCCCGTGAGAGATTCAGGAAAAACAGAGGGCACACCGGGGTTAAAACTTGTGGGACCTAAGGGAGAAGTGGAGCTTGACAAAGGTGTTATAGCAGCAGCAAGGCATTTACATATGCACACTTCTGATGCCGAGAAATACGGACTCAAGGACAAAGACACCGTATCAGTTAAAGTAAACGGTCCAAGGGGTTTGACTTTTAACAATGTATTGGTAAGAGTAAATCCGGAATATGCATTGGACATGCACGTTGATATTGAAGAAGGAAATGCAGCAGGTCTTAAAAACGGTGACGAAATAGAGGTAATGATAGATTAGTTTACATAATTTAAATTATGTAAACCTGGGTACACACATGGTAAAAGAATTCAAACTAAGAGCAGAAGAGATATATTCTTCTGTTTTTTTTAAAAGCATTTTTAAGACGAAATGGAATATAGGTCCCCAAGCTGAGGTTGCACAGCAACATTTTTATTGTTTTAATTATATATAAGATGGTATAATAAAGTTACTATATTTTTTGGAGGCATTATGGATTTTTTACCTGTTAATATTGAAGATATGAAAAAACGGGGATGGGATGAATGTGATTTTGTATTTGTAACAGGGGATTCTTATGTTGATCATTCTTCATTTGCTGTAGGTATTTTATCACGGCTGCTTGAGAGGTTCGGTTACAAGGCGGGAATCATACCCCAGCCTGACTGGAAGAATTTATCTTCATTCAGAGTATTAGGAAAACCCCGTCTTGCTTTTCTTGTTAATTCCGGAAATATAGATTCAATGGTCAACCATTACACTGTTTTTAAGAATAAAAGAAGGTCAGACGCATATTCTCCGGGAGGGAAAGCAGGATTAAGGCCGGACAGGGCTGTTACTGTATACTCAAACCGCATAAGAGAGGCATACAAGGATGTGCCGGTTATTATCGGGGGCATTGAAGCAAGCTTAAGAAGATTCAGCCACTATGACTATTGGAGCGACAGTGTTAAAAGGTCTGTATTATTGGATTCAGGTGCAGACTTGCTGGTTTACGGCATGGGTGAAAAAGCTTTGATAGAAATAGCTCAAGCATTGGAATCCGGTATTCCCATTGAAGAAATCACATTTGTAAATGGAACAGTATATAAGACAAAAGACAGGGATCGTCCATATTCTCCAATATTTTTACCATCCTATAACGAAGTTGTATCATCAAAGAAAAAATTCGGTGACAGCTTTAAAATACAATATGAGAATACTGACTCCAAGAGTGCAGGGACATTAGTGGAGCAATATGATACAGTTTATGTTGTTCAAAATCCTCCCATGGAGATTTTATCCCAGCAGGAATTGGATGATATTTATGACATGGATTACACGATGAATTACCATCCCATGTATAAAAACTCAGGCATACCTGCCCTTAATGAAGTAAAATTCAGCATAACAAGTGTCAGGGGATGCTTTGGAGGATGCAGCTTTTGCTCTCTTAACTTCCATCAGGGAAGAATAATCCAAAAAAGAAGCCACGAATCAGTTCTTAATGAAGTTGAGAAAATGAGGAGGGACAAGGATTTCAAAGGATATATACATGATGTGGGAGGGCCTACGGCTAATTTTAGAATTAAGGCATGCAAGAAACAGGAGAAATACGGCGCATGCATTGACAAAGAGTGCTTAACACCGGAAAGATGCAAAAATCTCCAGGTTGACCACTGTGATTATATAAAATTATTGAGGAAAATAAGAAATACTGAAGGAATAAAAAAAGTATTCATTCGTTCCGGCATAAGATACGACTATGTAATATATGATAATAATGATGAATTTATGGAAGAACTGTGCACACATCATGTGAGCGGACAATTAAGAACTGCCCCGGAGCATGTATCTGAACATGTTTTAAAGCTCATGGGCAAGCCTTCCATAAAAATATACAATAAGTTTGTAAAAAAGTTTTACGAGATAAATAAAAGTATCGGCAAGGAACAATATATCGTACCTTATTTTATATCATCCCATCCCGGCTCCCGTTTGAATGATGCCATAGAGCTTGCTGAGTATATAAGAGATATGGGGCATATGCCGGAGCAGGTTCAGGATTTTTATCCAACACCGGGAACACTGTCGACTTGTATGTATTATACCGGATTTAACCCAATTACAAATGAAGAAGTATATGTGCCCAGGGATAAGGAAGAAAGAAAGATGCAGAGAGCCCTGCTTCAGTATTCTAAAAAAGAAAATTACGAATTGGTTTTAAAAGCTTTAAAAATGGAAAACAGATACGATCTGATTGGATATGGACCAAAGGCGTTAATCAAACCAAAAAAGATGCCCTAACCCTATTTTTCATGGTTTTTTATGAAAATCAGCAGGAGGTATTTCGCAACGAAATGGAGATAGCCTGGATAGTCTGTAATACAATTTTAATAATTTAATTTCTTGCAAAATCTTTCATAGTAAGATAGAATTGTAATGTAATTATTCAAAGAGGTAGCATATGAACAGAAAGGCAAGACGACGCAAAAAAAGAATAAGATTAATGTCATGGTCATTAGTACTCCTTGTTGGAGTATTGGCAGCTTCATTTGTTGTGAAGGGTATGGGCAAGGACAGAAAAAACGAAGAGCAGCCGCCGGCAGATGATCCCGTAAATGAGCAAATCGGAGAAGAAACTTCAAATGAAGTAACAAAGCCCCTGCCTGAACCTGACGTGTCTATCAGAATAAGAGCTACCGGTGACATAATGTTTCATCCCTCCCAATTGGAGGGGGCATATGACTATGCCACAAATACCTATAATTTTGAAAACTCTTTTAAAGCTATAAAAAATATTATAGAAGAAGCAGATATAGCAATTGCTAATTTTGAAGGAACAGCTGCAGGCAATGGAACATACGCCTATCAGGGTTATCCTTTGTTCAATGCTCCCGATGAAGCATTGGATGCTATTAAAAATGCAGGATTTGACATATTGCAGACTGCCAACAACCACAGTCTTGACACAAGAAAAGCAGGTATTATAAGAACAATAGAACAAATTAAAGCAAGGGGAATGGAGCCTGCAGGAACTTTCAGGGAAAAACCCGAGACAAGGGTTTTAATCAAGGAAGTTAAGGGTATTAAATTAGCATTTATAGCATATACGGAAATGGTTAACGGTCTTGAATCGGTTCTTTCACCTCAGGATTTGGATGCGATGGTTAATATCCTTAATGAGTCAAAAATGAAGGAAGATGTTGCCTTTGCCAGGGAACAAAATGCTGACGCAATAATAGCTCTCTTCCATTGGGGAGATGAATATTCAAGGGTTCAGGCAAAAAGACAGGAAATTTTGGCCGATATGCTGTTCAGAGAAGGTGTGGACATAATACTGGGCAATCATCCACATGTTATTCAGCCTACACAAACATTGGAGTATGACGGCAAAACAAAATTTGTAGCATATTCAATGGGTAATTTCTTATCAAATCAAAGGGTGGAAACCCTGGTTCCTTACGGCTTGACTGAACATGTTTCAAAATATACAGAAGACGGAATTATAATCGATATAGAAATAGAAAAAAAAGCCGGTACCCAAGAGGTATCAATTAAAAATATTAACTATATACCCCTGTGGGTTTATAAAGGTTTCAAAGAAAACGGGACAGCGGAACATGTTGTTTACCCAATAATGGATTATATTGAAGGTGCTGAACTGGATGAAGATTCAAAAGCAAGAATGAGCAGGTCATATGCGGATACAATGGCACAGATGAACGGCGAATAAACGGGGGAACTTTATGGAATTATTGGATCGTATTAGATTAATTGTTACGAATGTAGGTCTGAATACCATAGTAGATATAGGTATTGTATACTATGTTCTTTATCGTGGATACATTCTCATCAAAGACATGAGGGCAAAACAACTGGTCAAAGGAATTGTGCTTTTGGTTGCTTTAATACCTATATCCAGTATATTTGATTTATACATGGTGGAATTTATTTTAAGGAATACATTTCAGGTTGGATTAATTGCATTGGTTATTGTTTTTCAGCCTGAAATACGAAAAGCACTGGAATATATAGGCAGGACTTCCTTTACTATATCAAATGTTGAGAAAAACACCGAAACATCTAAAAAAATTATTAAAGAAATCATATCGGCAGCGACCTCCCTGTCAAGGCAAAAAATCGGAGCATTAATTGTTTTCGAAAAACAAATCGGTCTAAATGATATAATAGAAAGCGGAACTGTAATTAACGCGAATATCTCCAGCGGACTGCTGATAAATATTTTCATTCCAAATACTCCCCTTCATGACGGAGCAGTAATAATAAAGGATTATATCATAAAGGCAGCAGGATGTTTTTTACCTCTTACGGATAACAACCTTCTCAGCAAAGATATAGGGACAAGGCACAGGGCAGCCATAGGGATAACTGAAAGATCCGATTCAATAGCTTTGGTAGTTTCTGAAGAAACAGGATATATTTCCTATGCTGTGGAAGGAAGGCTTTATAGAAATATTCAAGCTGAAGAAATTGAAACTATACTGCACAGTATTTATATTGAGAATGAAAAGGTCAAGATTATAGATAAGTGGAGAAATAGAAATGAAGATAAAAGACGATAAATTAGTTATACAGATTGCCTGTCTTGTTGTTGCCATTGTTCTTTGGATGATTGTAATGCTTGTGACCAATCAAACCCTTGAGGACTCATATCCAAATGTTTCTGTAACCATAAGAAACCTGTCGGCTTTGGAAAACTCAAATTTGGTAATCATGAATTCTGACAAGGAAAATATTACTGTAACAGTAAAGGCAACAGGATTAACAGAACAGTTAAACAATATAAGCAGCAGAGATTTTTCTGCCTATATAGATGTTTTGGGTTTTAAAGAAGGAATAACAAATGCGAAGGTAGAGGTTGTGGGTCCAAGCGGTGTTGATATTGTAAGCGTTTATCCTGCCCAGATAGCATGTAATATAGAAGGAGTAATATCGAAGGTTATGGATGTTACGGTTCAATCTGAAGGAGTACAGGCCGGCAGCTATTACAAGGCACAAACAGTATCCAATCCGTCATCCGTTAAGATAACAGGGCCAAGAAGCGTTGTAAATTCAGCTGAAAAGGCAGTAGCTACCATAAACATAAACGGTGCAACAGATGATGTTATTAAAACTGTTCCTGTAAGAGTATATGATGATACGGACACAGAAATATTCTTGTCAGCACCAACAGGGAATGTTAAAGTTACAGTTCCAATCTACCCAACAAAATATGCAGAACTTGTGCCGGGTGTAACGGGAACTCCTGAAGAAGGATACGAGCTGGTGGACGTGACAGTAAAACCTGAAAGGGTGAGAATTGCTGCAAGGCAGGATATTTTAGATACAATCAAGGAACTTAATCTGGAAGTGATTGACATTACAGGTGCCTACAACAATATGCTGACAGCCAGAAATATATTGAATGCAGAGGGCTTGATACTTTTGGACCTGGAAGCTGCACCAGTTGTAAATACTGTGATTGAAAAAATCATACAAAGAGAATTTAAGTACACCTATGATGATATTCAGCTGATAAACAAAAGCGAAAATACTGATGCTGTTATTGAAGAAACAGATGAATTTCTTACGGTAACCGTGTTTGGAACTACTACCCTGCTTACTGAAATGGAAAAAGATGATTTAATCCTGACTGCAGATTTATCAGAAACTGTTACAGGTTTAAATACTGTTAATATAGATTATGTTTCCGAATTTACCTTTAAGGAAATAATATTGAGCAAAGGAACCTTGAATTTGGAAATTATTGAAGCAGTAGAACCTCAGGAAGAGGAATAAGAGATGCAAAAAATAAATTTTAACAGCATGGATTATCAGGGAATGCTGGAAGCAGTCCTTCAGGCTGCTCAGGATGCTATAAGTGTTGTAGATGAAAAAGGGGAGCATATCCTTGTTAATCCTGCTTATACAAGAATAACGGGCATTGATTATGATGAAATTATTGGAAAGAATGCTTTGTATGACATTGAAGACGGGGAACAAAGTGTGCATATGAAGGTTCTTTCAACAAAAAAACCTGTTGAAAACACAAAGCTAAAATTAAGACCCTCCGGAAAGACCGTTGTTGCCCAGGCGGCACCGATAAATGTTGACGGTGAAATGAAGGGAAGTGTGGCTGTTTTACACGATTATTCAACAATAAAGGATTTAACAGATAAGCTGGAGGAAGCGGAAAAAAAATTAAGACAGCTTACATATAAATATAAACCCGAGGATATAATCGGAAACTCAAAAGCCATAAATGAAGTAAGAAATCTAATAAAAAAAGCTGCCAAAGTTCCGGCTACTGTTCTTTTGAGAGGTGAGAGCGGCACGGGCAAAGAATTGTTCGCAAACTCAATCCATGCTCAAAGCACCCGGTCCCGTAAAAATTTTATAAGAGTAAATTGTGCCGCACTTACTGATTCTTTGCTTGAAAGCGAGCTGTTCGGCTATGACGAAGGCTCATTTACCGGTGCGCTTAAAGGAGGCAAAAAAGGTCTTTTTGAAGAAGCCGACAAGGGCACCATATTTCTTGATGAAATTTCTGAAATAAGTTTAAATACTCAGGCGAAACTTTTAAGGGTTCTTCAGGAAAAAGAAATAATGAGGGTTGGAAGCAGTAAGAATATTCCCGTAGATGTAAGGGTAATTGCAGCAACCAATTCAGATTTGACAAAATTAGTAAGTGAGGGAAAATTCAGAGAAGATTTATTTTATAGAATAAGCATTCTTCCCATAAGCATACCCCCACTAAGGGAAAGGCCGGAAGACATTCCCCTGCTGGTCAAAAGCTTTATTGTAAAATTTAATGATGAATACGGAAGAAATATTATTGATATAACAGATGATGCGCTGGCTGTCTTAAAATCCCATGACTGGCCTGGAAATGTAAGGGAATTGGAAAATATTATAGGCAGGGCAATAATATATATGAACTTAAACGAAAGAATTATTGACAGGGCGCATTTGCCCCATCTGAATGCCAATAAGCAAAATACGGGTATTGCAGTAACAATTGATGAAGGTGTACAGGACCTGGAAAGTATTTTAGATAAAACAGAAAATGAATATATCACTAAAGTTTACTTAAAATTTAATAAAAATAAAACCCGGACAGCCAGGGAGCTGGGTATATCTTTAAGGTCCTTGTATTATAAGTTAGAGAAGTATGGTATCTTATAATCTGCAAAATATTGCAAAATTTTTAATATTTTGAAAATAATTGCATGCAAAAAATTTCAAGCAAATAATAATAAAAACCAATCAATCGGTGAAATTTCAACGATTGATTTTTCTTTATTCTTGGCATATTCTTTGCAAGACATATATATCGAGGTGAGAACGTAAATGTATAGATTCGATAAATTATTGAAAGAATCCGGAAACACCCAGCCAAAAAAAATAGCTGTTGCAGCCCCCCATGACGATGACATATTGAAGGCTGTAAAATCAGCAGTTCTAAAGAATATCTGCATTCCGATCCTGATTGGCATTAAAGATAAAATTATTGAATTATCAAAGGAAATAAACTTTAATCTTGATAACATTGAGATTATTGAAACTAATGATGATATTTCAGCTGCAAGGACAGCTGTATCTTTGGTATCATCCGGCAAGGCAGATATCGTAATGAAAGGCTTGTTAGATACTTCTATTATTTTAAAGGCTGTTCTGGATAAGGAGATCGGACTTAGGACAGGCAGTGTCTTAAGTCATGCAGCAGTTTTTGAAACAGATAAATACCATAAATTTTTGATTATTACTGATGCGGCAATGAATATTGCACCTACAGCATCTGAAAAGAAGCAAATAATTGAAAACACACTTCCTCTATGCCGTTCATTGAATATTGAAAATCCAAAAGTTGCGGTAATATGCGCCAAAGAAAAGGTATCAGACAAAATGCAGGCTACTCTGGACGCCGAAATACTTGTAAACTTGTACAAAGCCGGCGAAATTAAAGGCTGCATAGTTGAGGGACCCTTTGGACTTGACAATGCAATTTCAAGGGAAGCAGCAACTGTAAAGGGAGTGAAGGGAGAAGTTGCCGGTGATGCAGATGTTTTGTTAATGCCCAATATAGAAGCAGGAAATGTAATGTATAAAACATTGACATATTTGGCTGATTCTAAAAATGCAGGCATTATTTTAGGTGCAAAGGCACCTGTCATTCTTACTTCAAGGGCGGATTCAGATGAGGCAAAGCTTTATTCAATTTTATTGGCAGTAATTTGTTCAAAGGAGAGCATATGAAACAATTAATAATTAATCCGGGTTCAACATCAACAAAAATAGCAGTATTTGATGATGAAACAATGGTTTTCGAGAAAACAATAAGACATACAAATGAAGAACTGCAGCAGTTTAACAGGGTTTCAGACCAGTTTCAATTCAGAAAGGACATGATTATTCTTGCATTGAAAGAAAACAGCATATCATTAGATATGCTGGATGCTGTAGTAGGAAGGGGAGGTTTGATAAAACCTGTCGAAGGCGGAACCTATACAGTAAATGACAAATTGATTGAGGACTTGAGAAAAAATGTAAAGGTTGAGCATGCTTCCAATCTGGGTGCTCCTTTGGCACGTTCCATAGCTGATGAAGTCAATATCCCGTCATTCATAGTGGATCCTGTGGTAGTGGATGAAATGGAAGATGTTGCAAGGGTAAGCGGACACCCTGATTTTGAAAGAATCAGCATATGGCACGCATTGAATCAAAGGGCTGTCGCCAGAAGAGCTGCTATGGAACAATTTGGCAGGAAATATGAGGACCTTAATTTTGTTGTTGCACACTTAGGAGGCGGAATATCCATAGGTGCACATAAAAAGGGAAGAGCAGTTGATGTAAACAATGCTCTTAACGGAGAAGGGCCATTCTCTCCTGAAAGGTCAGGTTCCCTTCCAATGGGACAGCTGGTCAAGATGTGCTTCAGCGGTCTCTATACTGAAGCTCAGATAAATAAGATGATGGTAGGAAAGGGTGGAATCAGTGCACATTTAGGAACAAACAGCGCAAAGGAGGTAAGTGACAGGGCCCAAGCAGGAGATGAAAAAGCAAAGCTCATATATTCTGCAATGGCATACCAGGTTGCAAAAGCAATAGGCGAGTATGCAGTAGTTCTTGACGGGGACGTTAATGCAATATTAATAACAGGCGGCATAGCTTATGACGAATATTTTGTAAAAATGATTGAAGACAAGGTAAAATTCATAGCAAAGGTTATAGCCTATCCCGGAGAGGACGAACTATTGGCTCTTGCTCAAGGGGGATTGAGAGTATTAAAAGGTATTGAAAACCCGAAAACCTATATATAAGACATAATAAATATTCCGGAAGGAGGGATATGATGCATGACAAGAGATTGGTTATTGTTATAGGTCATTATGGCAGCGGCAAAACTGAGTTTGCTGTAAACTATGCCATAAAAATGAAGGAAATATATGATAGTGTATCTATTGCAGATTTAGATATAGTTAATCCCTATTTCCGCTCCAGGGAAAAGAGAGAGTTGTTTGAAGAAATCGGAATAAAGCTGTTTGATTCAAGCATAAGAAATACAGCAGTTGATATACCTGCCCTTCCGGCTGAGCTGATGGGAGTTATTTTAAATCAAAATGTAAAATCAATACTTGATGTAGGAGGAGACCCGGTGGGAGCGAGAGTTCTAGCCAGGTATTCAGACCAAATCAAGAATGTCGAGTATGATATGCTGTATGTAATTAACGGAAACAGACCATCAACAAGCACCGTTGAAGGAGTTTTGAAATATTTAAAAATGATTGAAGATACATCAAGGTTAAAGATAACAGGGCTGGTAAACAATACCCACATGTTAAAATCTACCACAGTTGAAGATGTGGAATTCGGTCATGAACTAACTAAAAAGGTATCATGGGAAACAGACATTCCCATAAGATATGAAGCTGTTATAAAAGAGACAGCTGACAAAATAAAGAACCAAGAAATAATAGAAAAGTTGTTCCCCATAAATCTATATATGAGGGAAGAATGGATGAGTTAAAGGAGGTTTTATAATGGCAAAAGGTAAGGTTACATTTAATGACAATGCATGCAAAGGCTGTGAACTTTGCGTTGCGGTTTGTCCGGTAAAAATTATTAAATTGAACAAAGAGAAAATAAATACCAAGGGTTACAGCCCTGCCCATGTAATTGATCAAGAAAAATGTATTGCCTGCGGGAATTGTGCAATTATGTGTCCTGATTCAGTAATAAAAGTAGAAAGATTATAGTGGAGGTAGATTATGTCAAAGATATTAATGAAGGGCAATGAAGCTGTTGGAGCCGCTGCCATTAAAGCAGGCTGCAAATTTTTCTTCGGTTATCCTATAACCCCCTCAAGTGAAATACCTGAATATATAGCAAGAGAGTTACCGGCAGCCGGGGGAGTTTTTCTGCAGGCAGAAAGCGAAATAGCTGCAATAAACATGGTTTACGGGGCAGGCGGATCAGGTGCAAGAGTTATGACTGCATCTTCAAGCCCTGGAATTTCCTTAAAACAGGAAGGGATTACCTATTGTGCGGGTGCTGAAATTCCGTGTGTTATAGTTAATATGATGAGAGGCGGCCCGGGACTTGGAAGCATACAGCCGGGACAAGCAGACTATTATCAGTCAACAAGAGGCGGCGGAAACGGTGACTACAGAACACTGTGCTATGCACCGGCAAGCATACAGGAACTGGTTGATTATGTCATGTTAGCATTTGACAAGGCAGATTATTACAGAAATCCCGTGCTGATATGCGGGGACGGAATGATTGGTCAAATAATGGAAGCTGTTGAATTTAAAGATCCTGAACCGATTGAGCTGCCACCTAAAGATTGGGCGACAACGGGAACAGGCGGAAAAAGAAAACCTGTTGTTGTAAACTCTCTTTATTTAGAGGCAGAAGAACTGCAGGAACACAACAAACACTTGGAAAAGAAATACAAGCAAATGGAAGAAAATGAAGTTCTATATGAAGCATTTGGTTTGGAAGATGCTGATGTTGTGTGCGTTGCTTACGGTACTACAGCAAGGATAGTAAAAACAGCAATAAAACAGGCAAAAGCAAAAGGAATAAATGTGGGTATGATAAGACCTATTACTTTGTGGCCATATCCCTACGACGTATTCAAGGAAATTGGAGATAAAGCCAAGGGAATACTTACAGTCGAGATGAGCCAGGGTCAAATGACTGATGACGTAAAAATTGGTATTGCCGGAAGACTGCCTGTATATTTCAACGGCACACAAGGCGGTATGGTTCCAACACCCGGAAACATTTTGGCAGATATTGAGAAAATAGCAGGAGGTGCAAAATAATGACAATTGTATATGAAAAATCAAAGGGCTTAACAGATACACCTTTTCATTATTGCCCTGGTTGTACTCATGGTGTTATTCATAAACTGGTTGCAGAATCTTTGGTTGAATTAGGAGTTTTGGATGATGCAATAGGAGTAGCTCCTGTTGGATGTTCAGTACTTGCTTACAAATATTTTAACTGCGATATGCAGGAAGCTTCTCACGGAAGAGCACCGGCAGTTGCAACAGGCATCAAGAGAGTCCATCCCGACAAGGTTGTATTCTCATACCAAGGTGACGGTGATTTAGCATCAATAGGAACTGCGGAGGTTGTACATGCAGCACATAGAGGAGAGAAAATAACCACAATCTTTGTTAACAACGCAATATACGGGATGACCGGCGGACAGATGGCTCCTACCACATTGGTTGGACAAAAGACAACCACATCTCCATTTGGAAGAGATGAGGCACATTGCGGAAAACCTATAAAAATGTCAGAACTATTGGCGACAATTGATGGAGCTAAATTTGTAGAAAGAGTTACAGTAGATACTCCGGCAAATATCAGAAAAGCAAAAAAAGCTATAAAGAGAGCTTTTGAATGTCAGATAAAAGGCGAAGGTTTTGCAATCGTAGAAGTATTATCATCATGCCCGACAAACTGGGGATTTACTCCTTTAAAAGCATTGGACTGGCTGAGAGATAATATGATACCATATTATCCTTTAGGAAACTTCAGAGATTTTGGGGAGGGAAAATAATATGGAACAAAAAGTAATTATGGCCGGATTTGGCGGTCAAGGTGTTATGGCTATCGGTAAATTATTGGCATATGCAGGAATGATTGAAGGGAAAAATGTAACATGGATGCCTTCTTATGGACCTGAAATGAGAGGAGGTACGGCAAATTGTGCAGTTGTTGTATCGGAGGAAGAAGTAGGCTCTCCTCTTATTTCCAAAGACGGGACTGCAGCAATAGTTATGAACCTGCCTTCTATGGTTAAATTTGAAAAAGAACTTGTTCCCGGCGGAAAACTTATAATAAACAAATCATTGATAGATGTTGAGCCAGAAAGAAAAGATCTGGATGTTTATTATATTGAAGCTAATGAGCTGGCATTGGAATTAGGCAACAGCAAAGTTGCAAACATGGTAATGCTTGGAGCATATCTGGAAATTACCAAAGCAGTTGAAATAGAATCAGTATTACAGGCTTTTGTAAAAGTTTTCGGTGAAGATAAAAGAGACCTGGTTCCATTAAACAAGGAAGCATTGCTGAAAGGAGCCCAGGCTGCAAAAAAATAGGGGACGGATATTTTAATATAAAAATGTTAAAATAAGCAAGGAGGACTCCTCTGCTTCATGGCAAGCGATGTGCAGAGGAATGTCCCCGGTTACAGAAATGTTTACAAGTTAGTATTTAAGAAAAAGGAGGAAGTAAAGTGGAAAAAAAGGACATCAAATGGGCTGAATTAGGATTCAATTATATTAAGACCGACAAAAGATATATTTCATACTGGAAGGACGGAAAATGGGATGAAGGACAGCTTACTGATGATAATAAGGTACATATCAGCGAAGGGTCTACATGCCTGCATTACGGTCAGGAATGCTTCGAGGGACTGAAAGCTTATTCTAATAAGGATGGTGGCATACAACTTTTCAGACCTGATGAAAATGCAAAGCGTATGCAAAAAAGCTGTGAAAGAGTAATGATGCCTATAGTTCCTGTGGAAAAATTCATAGATGCCTGCATGCAGGTTGTTAAGGCTAACGCAGCATGGGTTCCTCCATACGGGTCTGGTGCTACATTATATTTGAGACCATATGTAATAGGCGTAGGTGACAATATAGGGGTTAAACCTGCAGAAGAGTACATATTCGGAGTATTCTGCATGCCGGTTGGTCCATACTTTAAAGGCGGCATGAATCCTGTTAACTTCATAACTACTGACGAAGACAGAGCAGCACCTAACGGAACAGGAAAGATAAAAGTAGGCGGAAACTATGCAGCAAGCTTGCATTCACATTTTGAAGCTGGTAAGAAGGGATTTGCAGATTGTATTTATTTAGATCCCGCAACTCATACAAAAATCGATGAAGTTGGAGCTGCAAACTTCTTTGGCATTACAAAGGACGACAAGTTTGTAACACCCCATTCATCTTCCATACTTCCAAGTATAACAAGAATTTCATTAATGCAGGTTGCCAAGGATTACTTGAACATGGAAGCAGTTGAAACAGAAATATACATTGATGAAATTGATAATTTGAAAGAAGCAGGAGCCTGTGGTACAGCGGCAGTCATAACTCCGATAGGCGGAATTATGCACAATGGCAAGCTGCATGTATTCCACAGCGAGACAGAAGTAGGACCTGTTACTAAAAAGTTATATAACACATTGTACGGAATTCAGATGGGCGACATAGAAGCACCTGAGGGCTGGATTTACAAAGTAATTTAACATTTCCCTCCAATGGGCACTAAGTATAACCAAACATACTTAATGCCTTTTTTTTGTTCTTCAAAATTTAACTCTTTTATGATAAAATCAAAAAGAAGGAAAGGGGACACAAGGAGAACATATGAAGCAAATCATTAGAGAAGCAGCTTACAAAACAGGAATTGAAACATTTGGTATAAGCAATACTGCAGACTATTCCTATATGAAAGACATGCTTAACAGCAGAAAAGAAAATAATCAGGACTGTGAATTTGAAGAGCAGGATATAAATAAAAGATTAAATGCAAAAAATTTGTTTCCAGAATTAAAAAGCATAATAGCAATAGGCATTCCTTACGGTGAGGGCTACAAGCCTCCTTCAAGTCTAAATAAGGGTTTATTGAGCGTGTCCTGTCATGGAGAGGACTATCATAATACTGTTACTTCCTTATTGCTTAAGCTTGCTGAAGAAATAAAGCGCCATAGTAAGTTTGAATTTCTTCCCGTTGTTGATACATCCTTTCTTATAGATAAAGAAATATGCAAAAGTGCCGGTATTGGAAACTATGGGAAAAACAGTCTCCTTATAAATAAAAAGGCCGGATCATTTATGAATCTGGGTTATCTTTTGACTGATATTGAAATTCCGGCAGATACTATTAAGGAAGAAGATATATGTGGTACATGCATTTTATGCGTAAAGGCCTGTCCCAACAATGCAATATTTGAAAAGGGCGGCATTAATCCCAAAAGATGTGTGTCATATTTAACACAGACCAAAAGTTACATTCCTTTGGAATTCAGAGAAAGCATGGGCAGACAAATATACGGCTGTGATATTTGCCAAATTGTATGCCCCTTGAATAGAGACCTGCTAAATAATAAAACCAGGGACGCATATTCCGATTTAGAAGTTGATTTGGAAGAGCTTCTTATGATATCAAACATAGGCTTTATAAAAAAATACGGAGGCAGTGCAGGGGGCTGGAGGGGCAGAAACATATGGAAGAGGAATGCTGTTATAGCTGCAGGCAATCTTAAAATATATTCAATGTTTCAAACCATTAAATCAGAGCTTCAAAATCCCTCAGATATGATAAAGATGTATGCAGCCTGGTCTTTGTTGAAATTAAATAAACCGTCAGCTGAAAACATCCTATACGATAATTTAAAATACGAAAATGACAATGTGAAAAGTGAATACTTAAAGCTTTTGGAGGAAAAATTATGATAGTATGTTCTTGTGAAATTGAAATTTTAATATATGAGTCAAATTCTCTGAAGGAGAAAAGACAGGTAGTAAAGAGCATAATTGAGAGGATTAGGTCAAAGTTCAATGCTTCCATAGCCGAGGTGGGTTATAATGAGTTGTGGAACAGGTCCTTGCTGGGTCTCGCAGTTGTTTCAAATAATAAAAGATTATGCGACGCTTCCATATCAAAGATAATTTCTTTTATAGACAATGACGAAAGAGTTGAAATAATAAATTGCCGCAGGGAGATGGTATAATGACAAAGGCAGAAAAAGTGTATGAATTATTAAAAGAAGCTTATCCGGATGCAAAGTGCGGTCTTGAATATAAAACCCCATTACAGCTTTTGATATCAACAATTTTAAGCGCCCAGGCTACAGATAAAAGTGTCAACAGCGTTACAGAAGAATTGTTTATAAGATATCCCGACCTGGATAGTTTTTTAACATTATCCCAGGAAGATCTTGAGCAAAAGATCAAAAAAATCGGATTATACAAAAATAAATCACAAAATATTTTCAATATGCTCAGAGTGTTAAAGGACAAATATAATGGGGAAGTTCCCAAAAGTATGGACGAGCTTTTGTCTCTTCCCGGAGTGGGAAGAAAGACCGCATCAGTAGTTCTTGTTGAAGCTTTCAGCATTCCCGCATTTCCTGTAGACACTCATGTTTTCAGAGTAACAAGGAGAATAGGCCTTGCCGTGGAAAGCACAGCCGACAAGGTATCCGATGAAATGATGAAGAAGCTTCCAAAATACAAGTGGCATCTTATGCACCACCTTTTTATAACACACGGGAGAACCACATGCACAGCCCAATCTCCCAAATGTAATATTTGCATGGTAAATGAACTATGTAAATATTTTAAAAAACAAGACAAACAATAGAAAACCTTGTTGTATTTGGCCTAAATATAATCTATCATGTTGTTGGATATCAATTATATTGTTTTATCGGGAGAAAAAAATGTCATTAAACATTGTACTATTTGAGCCAGAAATACCGCAAAACACAGGCAATATAGCCCGCACCTGCGCAGCGACAGGTTCAAAGCTGCATTTAATAAAGCCTCTTGGCTTTTCAGTGAATGATAAGTATTTAAAACGTGCAGGACTAGATTATTGGAATCTGGTCAATATAACCTATTATGAAAACTTTGAAGAATTTAAGAAAACAACAGGTAACAATAAAGTTTATATTTCAACAACAAAAGAAAGCAGATATTATACAGATGTCACTTATTTTGACGAATGCTATCTAATTTTCGGAAAGGAAACTGCAGGTCTTCCTGACTATATTCACAGGGAATATATGCAGGACAGGATAAAGATTCCAATGATACAGAAGGTAAATGCCAGGTCCCTGAACCTGGCTAATTCAGTTAACATAGTAATTTATGAAGCTTTAAGACAATTAGGATTTCCGGGTATGATATAGGAGAATTTATTGATGTAGCTGATTAGCAGCCTTGGTAGGAAGTGACTATTCCTGATGATTAATATATACTTAAAGTAATTTAAATGTCACTTATTACTTAAGCCAACTTCTTCGAAAGCTGGGTTAGAAAAGCTGCTTTGGGTTATCCTAAATTTAATATAAATTTAACAATATTAAGAAATAATTGTTGATTTATTTATAGAAGTCTTATATACTATAAGTAATTAAATACTTGGATGACATTCGCGGGAGAGACTGTTAATTGCCAGACAGCGCCGAAGGAAATAAGTTATGATTAGCCATATTGTAATGACAATCGCAGGCAAAAGGACCGTGGATTGACAAATCTCTGGAAAGCGCAAGCACCGAAGGGGCAATTCTAAACGAAGAATCTCTCAGGTTAATTAACAGGGCAGGAGGCAGAATGTTTTTTGATTTTGCTTTCTGCCCGTAATTATATTTATACATGGAGAAAAAAGTGATTATTACAAACAATGATTGGGTATTATACAAATATAGAGAAAAGTTTAATGTTGTTTACATTGACGGAACATTTAAAGATGTTTTGATTGCAGTAAGGGACAGGCTCCATATGGGATACGAGCTGTTGACTCATCCTTTGGGAGGCAGTGTGAAACCGGGCGAAACACCTTATAAATCAATAATGGTCAGTGATGATAAAAAAAGTATCAGCTTTTCTTCAATTTACACGATTGAAAATGCAATAATTACATATGATAAGTTCAATAAGAATAAGTTGAAATTTATAAATGACAAGATAGCTGAGGATTTGAAATTAATTGATTTAACTGTGCTGGAAAGCGCATTAAATATATAACTATAGAAAAAATTTAAACGGAGGTGAAATTTTTGAAATTAGAATTAGGCTATATTTTTATTAAGGATATTCAGTTTTCTGACGTATCCAAGGTAGAAGATGGTACATTGTATGTCAACAAGGAAGAAGTAAAAGCATTAATTCTAGAAGATGAACATTTCAAAAAAGCAGAAGTAGAGCTGGCCAAGCCAGGAGAAAGTGTTCGTATAATGCCTGTTAAAGACGTTATAGAACCAAGGGTTAAAGTTGAAGGACCCGGCGGAATATTTCCGGGAATGATCAGCAAAGTTGAAACTGTAGGCTCAGGCAAAACAAATGTCCTGAAAGGTGCAGCAGTTTTAACTACAGGCAAGATTGTCGGTTTCCAGGAAGGTATTATTGATATGACCGGTCCCGGAGCAGATTACACTCCTTTCTCAAAACTTTGCAATTTAGTTTTAGTGTGTGAGCCTATTGACGGGTTAAAGCAGCACGAGCATGAAAAAGCATTAAGATTTGCAGGATACAAGGTAGCTTCATACCTTGGCGGGCTTGCAAAAAAATTAACTCCTGACCAGGTTGAAGTATTTGAAACACCAACCTTGACAGAAGGGTTAAAAATGTATCCCGGCCTTCCTAGAGTAGCATATGTATGTATGCTTCAAAGCCAAGGACTTTTGCATGACACCTATGTTTATGGAATTGATGCAAAACAGACATTAACAACATTTATTTATCCTACTGAGACAATGGATGGCGCTATAGTAAGCGGTAACTGCGTATCAGCATGTGATAAGAATACTACATATCACCATCTGAACAATCCTGTTATTGCTGATTTATTTGCAGAGCACGGCAAGACATTAAATTTTGTTGGTGTAATCATATCTAACGAAAATGTTTATCTTGCAGATAAGGAAAGATCATCCAACTGGTCAGCAAAGCTTGCAGAATTCTTAGGAGTAGATGGTGTTGTAGTTTCCGAGGAAGGTTTCGGAAATCCTGATACAGACTTGATAATGAACTGCAAGAAAATTGAATCAAAGGGTATTAAAACAGTTCTTATAACTGACGAATATGCAGGAAGAGACGGTACATCACAGTCATTGGCAGATGCAGACGCATTGGCTAATGCTGTTGTTTCAGGAGGAAATGCAAATGAAGTCATAGAGCTGCCTCCTATGGAAAAAATAATCGGTCACGTTGAAGTTGCAGATATAATTGCCGGAGGATTTGACGGAAGCTTACATAAGGATGGAAGCATAACAGCAGAACTTCAGGTTATTACAGGTGCTACAAATGAAATGGGCTTCAATGAACTCAGTGCCAGATAGGAAGGGAGGAGAAAATAATGCTGAAAATTGTTCATTATATTAATCAATTCTTTGCTAATGTAGGCGGAGAAGAAATGGCTCACATTCCTGCTGAAGTGAGAGAAGGTGTAGTTGGCCCGGGACTTGCATTCCAGCAAGCATTTAAGGGTGAAGCTGAAATTGTTGCTACGATTGTATGCGGCGACTCATATTTCAACGAGAATATGGATGAAGCCAAATCAACCGTAATTAAAATGGTAAAAGAATACCAACCTGATTTATTTATTGCAGGACCGGCATTTAATGCAGGAAGATACGGAGTTGCCTGCGGTACAATCGCACAGGCAGTAAAGGATGAACTTAACATTCCTGTTCTTACGGGAATGTATGCAGAAAATCCAGGCGCAGATATGTTCAAAAACACCATCTATATCGTATCTACAAAAAATTCTGCTGCAGGTATGAGAGATGCTGTTAAGAAGATGGCTCCACTTGCACTTAAACTTGCAAAGGGAGAAAAGATCGGTGCATCCGCAGAAGAAGGATATATGCCAAACGGCAAAAGAGTTAATTTTTTTGAAAAAGATAGAGGCTCAAAAAGAGCAGTTAAAATGCTTTTGGCAAAATTAGCCGACAAGGAATTCGAAACAGAATTACCTATGCCTGACTTTGACAGAGTAGCTCCAAACCCGGCTGTAAAAGACATTACAAAAGCTAAGATAGCATTGGTTACTTCAGGAGGAATTGTTCCAAAAGGAAATCCCGATCATATTGAATCATCAAATGCATCAAAATACGGCAAATATGATATAGACGGAGTTATGGATTTAACCGAAGAAACATATCAGACAGCTCACGGCGGATATGACCCTGTATATGCAAACTTGGATGCTGACAGAGTATTGCCGGTTGACGTTTTAAGAGAATTTGAAAAAGAAGGAAAAATCGGAAGTCTGCACAGATATTACTATTCTACAGTAGGTAATGGTACTGCAGTAAAGAATGCAAAAGGTTTTGCAGCAGAATATGCTAAAGAACTTAAAGCTGACGGAGTTGACGCAGTTATACTAACATCTACGTGAGGTACCTGTACGCGTTGCGGTGCAACTATGGTAAAAGAAATAGAAAGAGCAGGAATTCCTGTTGTACACATGTGTACGATAGTTCCTATTTCATTGACAGTTGGAGCTAACAGAATTGTTCCAACAATAGCAATTCCTCACCCATTAGGGAATCCGGCATTATCTCTTGAAGAAGAAAGAGATATAAGGAGGAACCTCCTTACAAGAGCTTTAAAGGCTTTGGAAACAGAAGTTACTGATCAAACAGTATTCGAAAAATAAGATTCGCACAAGTTCCCAATGTAATAGACTTAAAAGATATGGGGACGCACCTCTGCTGATAAACAATTCTTTGAGTGTAAGAGGAATGTCCCCAAATATAGAAAATTGGAGAACCGGACTGCGAACAGTAAAACTATATGCAGAGAAGGTGGAATATGAGTAAAATTTATGATGTTTTAATTATCGGCGCAGGACCTGCAGGATTATCAGCAGGATTATATGCAGGAAGAGCTAGACTTAGCACTTTGATAATTGAAAAAGAAAAGGATGGAGGACAAATTGTTCTTACATCAGAAGTTGAAAACTATCCAGGATGTCTTGAAGGTGAATCTGGACCTACATTAGTAGACAGAATGGCTGAACAGGCAAAGCATTTCGGTGCTGAAAAAGTTTATGATGAAATATTAGAAGTAAAACTTGATGGCAAAGAAAAAGTTCTTGTTGGGAAAAAAGGCGAGTATGTTGGAAAAACTGTAATAATTGCCGGCGGAGCAACATCAAAACCAATAGGATGTCCCGGTGAAAAAACATTCACAGGCAAGGGAGTTTCTTACTGTGCAACATGTGATGCGTCATTCTTTGAAGACTTTGAAGTTTTTGTAGTAGGCGGAGGAGATACAGCAGTTGAAGAAGCAATGTATCTTACAAAGTTTGCAAGAAAAGTAACTGTAATTCACAGAAGAAATGAGTTAAGAGCTGCAAAATCTATTCAGCAAAAAGCATTTGCAAATCCTAAAATGAACTTTATGTGGGATTCTGTAGTTGTAGAAATCAAAGGCGACGGTTTAGTTAATTCCATGGTAGTTAAAAATGTAAAAACAGGTGAATTAACTGAAATAGTTGCTGATGAAGAAGACGGCACATTTGGCATTTTCGGATTCATTGGTTATGAACCAAAAACTAAGATATTTGAAGGTATATTAAATATCCAAAATGGTTATCTTGTAACTGATGAGGATATGAAAACTAATATTGAAGGTGTTTATGCTGCCGGAGATATAAGAGTTAAAAGCTTAAGGCAGGTTGTAACTGCAGCGGCTGATGGTGCAATTGCAGCAGTACAGGCTGAAAAATATATCGAATCATTATAGGAGGTGGTTAGTTATGTTATTGCTTGATAAAGAAACATTTGAACCTGAGGTACTTAAAGCTGAAGGTTATGTATTTGTTGATTTTTTTGGAGATGGTTGTGCTCCCTGTGAAGCTTTGATGCCACATGTAATGGCTTTGTCAGAAAAATACGGCGACAAGCTAAAATTCACAAAATTAAATACTACTAAAGCAAGAAGGCTTGCAATAGGACAAAAAATATTAGGTTTACCGGTTATTGCAGTATACAAAGATGGAGAAAAAGTTGAAGAATTAATTAAAGAAGATGCTACTCCGGAAAATGTAGAAGCAATGATTCAAAAATACATCTAGTAATCACTCTTTAAACAGATTAATAAACTAAAAAACAAAAAAATAAAAAACAGGAGGAAAATTTATGAGCTTATTACAAGGGAAAAAAGTAATAATCATAGGCGACAGAGATGGTATACCAGGCCCGGCAATTGAAGAATGTGTTAAAACTGCCGGCGGTGAAGTTATATTCTCATCTACTGAATGCTTTGTCTGAACTAGTGCAGGCGCAATGGATTTGGAAAATCAAAAAAGGGTTAAAGAATTTGCAGAAAAGTACGGTCCTGAAAATGTAGTGGTAGTACTTGGTGCATCTGAAGGTGAAGCAGCAGGTCTTGCAGCAGAAACCGTAACAAACGGAGACCCAACTTTTGCAGGTCCATTGACAGGAGTTCAGTTAGGACTCTCAGTATTCCATGTAGTAGAACCAGAAATAAAAGATATAGTAGATCCAGCAGTTTATGATGAACAAGTGGGTATGATGGAGATGGTATTGGATGTTGATGACATTATTAATGAAATGGCTCCAATCAGAGAAGAATTTTGTAAATACCTATAATATAAAACATTAATCAAATATGCTTCGCAGAAATGCGAAGCAAATTTTAATAACGGAGGTTAGTATGAACAGTGTAATAAAAGGGGCAAGCTATATACTGGCTTTTACTCCAGATATGGTTATTCACAACGGAACAACTCAAACAACTGAAAGAACCGTTAACCCAAATTCAGAATATTTAAAACAAATCAAAGATCATTTAAGAACATTTGAAGAAGTAGTAAACTACATGCCAAATCAAGCATACATAGGAAATATGACACCGGAAGAATTAGGTCAATATGAACAGCCATGGAATGACAAACCGCTTCAAGGTGCTTCAAGATGGGGAAAATTCGGCGAAATAATGCCGCAGGATGAGTTTATAGTATTAATGCAAATATGTGACGTATTTGACCTTGTTAAATTAGAAAACGACTTCTTAGCAGAAACAACTGCTAAACTTAAAAACCATCCTTTATTTGATGAAGCATTATTAGCAAGAATTAAACAAGGTGAAGATGGTGAATTGATTAAAAAGTTAGTTGAAGAAGAACATTCAGAAGCATTGTATCACAACGGGCAATTAGTAGGCTGCGTAAAAAGGGCACATGACATCGATGTGAATTTAAATGCACATGTTATGTTGGAAAACTTGGTATCAAAGGCTTCTAACGTATTGGCTTTATTAAATCTGGTTGCTAAAAACAATATTAATAAAGATGAAATCGAATATGTAATCGACTGCTGCGAAGAAGCATGCGGAGATATGAACCAAAGAGGCGGAGGGAACTTTGCAAAGGCATGTGCTGAGGTTGCAGGATTCAACAATGCTACAGGTTCAGATACAAGAGGATTCTGCGCAGGACCTGCTCATGCGTTGATTGAAGCTGCCGCATTGGTAAAAGCCGGCGTATATAAGAATGTTGTTGTAAGTGCCGGCGGTGCTACAGCCAAACTTGGAATGAACGGTAAAGACCACGTTAAAAAAGGACTTCCTATACTTGAAGACGTATTGGGAGGCTTTGCAGTATTAATAAGCGAAAATGACGGTGTAAATCCTGAAATTAACCTTGATTTAGTTGGAAGACATACTGTTGGAACAGGTTCATCACCACAGGCTGTAATTACATCACTTGTTTCTTCTCTTGAAAGAGCAGGAATGAAAATAACTGATATAGATAAATATTCAGTTGAAATGCAAAATCCCGACATAACTAAACCTGCCGGAGCCGGAGACGTTCCTGCAGCTAACTACAAGATGATAGGCGCTTTGGCTGTTAAATTAGGTCAATTGGATAGAAAAGATTTAGCTGCATTTGCTGATAAACATGGTATGAACGGTTGGGCTCCAACACAAGGACACATACCTTCAGGTGTTCCATATTTAGGATTTGGAAGACAGGATATATTAGACGGGAAGATTAAAAATGCTATGATAGTTGGAAAGGGAAGCTTATTCCTTGGAAGAATGACTAACTTGTTTGATGGTGTTTCCTTTGTTATTGAAGCAAATAAAGGAAAACAAGAACCACAATCAACAATTTCTGAGGAAAAAGTGAAAGAACTTATAGCTCAAGCATTAAAGGGCTTCGCTTCAAATCTTATGGCAGAATAGGAGGGAAGCAATGTCTGAAAAACAAGTAAATCAAATAATTGGCAAAGTTTTCAACCAATTGGCCGATACCCTAATAAGCGGAGAATATGGTCAAAAGCCAAGGGTAGCAGTTACTGCATTAGGAAGCGAGCATGGAGAGGATGAAGTCTACAAAGCAGCTGCAGGAACCCTAAAATACGGAATTGAGCCATCAGTTATCGGTACAAAGGCTGATGAAAGAGTCAAGGCAGTAACTGTAGCCTCAGAAGACGATGCTCACAAAAAGATGGAAGAATTGCTGGATTCCGGCAGTGTTGACGCTGCTGTTACAATGCATTATCCGTTTCCAATCGGCGTTTCCACAGTAGGAAGAATTGTAACTCCAGGCAAGGGAAAGGAAATGTTTATTGCAACAACAACAGGAACTTCTTCGACAGACAAGGTTGAAGGAATGGTGAAGAATGCCGTCTATGGAATAATTACAGCAAAAGCATGCGGTATAAAAAACCCAACTATCGGGATTTTAAATGTAGATGGTGCAAGACAAACTGAAATTGCATTAAACAAGCTTAAAAACAACGGATATGAAATAAATTTCGCCCAGTCCGGAAGAGCAGACGGGGGAGCTGTTATGAGAGGCAATGACTTGCTTACAGGTTCCTGTGATGTTATGGTTATGGATTCTCTTACCGGCAATTTGATGATTAAAATATTTTCTTCCTATACAACAGGAGGAAGCTATGAATCTCTGGGTTACGGATACGGTCCCGGCATAGGGGAAAACTTTGATAAGCTGATACTTATTATTTCAAGGGCGTCAGGAGCTCCACTGATTGAAGGAGCAATGAGATTTGCAGGAGACTTAATAAAAGGAAACTGTCTGCAAGTGGCTAAAGAAGAATTTGGTAAAGCCAAGGCAGCCGGCTTTGATGCTATTCTATCAGAGATAAAAGCATCCAAAAAACCTGCGGCTGAAGAAGCAGAAGTTGCCGCTCCGCCAAAAGAAGTTGTAGTTTCTCAAATTTCAGGAGTCGAAATTATGGATCTTGAAGATGCTGTAAAATTGTTATGGAAAAACGGGATTTATGCTGAAAGCGGAATGGGATGCACAGGACCGATTATTTTGGTAAGCGAAGCGAATACAAACACAGCTCTAAAAGTTCTTGCGGACAATGAATTTATAGCAAAAGAACAATTAGAATGCTGATGCTAAGTAAATCCTATTTATTTCTAAAAATTCTTCATCCTATTATTGATGAAGAATTTTTTATATTTTAACTTTTATTTTTACTGTCTTATTATAACATATTAATTTTTATTGAAAATTTATGATTTTTTGTTATAATGGATATGTGAGGAGTGATATCATGAAAATGGGATTTGAATTAAACCTTTCTCAAACCCAAAAGTTAATAATGACACCAGAGTTAA
>Ga0208459_1000503_pt1 | contig 43123 bp, 33 predicted proteins | sample AD_UKC087_MetaG_FD_184433 | JGI IMG/M metagenome (GOLD analysis project Ga0208459, IMG submission 184433) | Active sludge microbial communities of municipal wastewater-treating anaerobic digesters from USA - AD_UKC087_MetaG (SPAdes) (version 2) | ecosystem: Engineered > Bioreactor > Anaerobic >... | reverse complement strand
TGCTGAGTAATGAGGCGACATTATTTCAATTCCGTTTTCAGCGCATTTGTCCTGTATGGCCTGATGCAGTGTTGAATAAATTACTGCAGTCTTTTCCGGTTTGTCTGTATAACAGTTTAACTCATAGTTAACATAAAAATCATTAAGTGCAGTTTGCAGTATGAAGGGCCGTGGTTTCTTCATTATATCTTTAACGGAAAGAGCCGCGTCTGTCAATACTTCGTGAATCTTTCGCCAGGGAATATCATAACCTAAAGTTATTGAAGTGTTTAATATGAGACCTTCGCCTGAAGACGCGGAAGTCGTGTAATTTTCAATATGGCTGTTCATGACGATTGAATTCGGAATGGTGATGATTATATTTTTAATTGTGCGGATTCTGGTTACGAGAAGTGTTTTTTCGAGAATGTCTCCGGTTGTTTCTCCGATTTTTACGCGGTCCCCGATTCTAAAGGCTGAAGTGTAGGTGAGAATTACACCTGATACAATATTTGAAACAATGGATGTTGATCCAAGGGAAAGAAGAATACCCGCAAAAATTGAAATTCCCTTAAAAGCTTCGGACTGAGATCCGGGGAGATAAGGGAATATGATTATCAGCGTGAACATCACAACAAGTATTCTTGCTATCTTAAATGTTGGATTTGCCCAGTCTTTCTGGAAATTGCTGAAACTTAGATTGCCTTTACCAATTTCACTGAAAAAAATTGAAGCAAGTTTTATTATATATCTGCTTATAAAAATCATTGCCGCGATGAAAAACAGATTAGGTATAAAGTCAACTACGGCTGATCCAGCTGATTTAAGAGGTTTCCAGATATATCCGAATAAAGTATCAGCCCATGTCTGAGTGAAATCAAAAAAGCTGAATGCAATTGGTATAAAAAAATAAAGAATTAAAAGAATAAGAAAAAGACGTATAAAACGTATTATTTTTTGTGCAGCGGCTACTATTTTTTCATCAGAAAATAATGTCACGTTTTTAATACGAACTGATTTAATTATACCGCCTTTTAAAGCCGGGATGAAAGCGTAAACTGCATCTGATGTGATTTTAATTATTCTGTAGAAAGAAAAAGCAACAGCTGAGGAGAGAATAAGGTAGAAGAAACTTGTGACGTTGTGATAAATATTATAAGATGCCATTTCGGGAAAGAGATTTGTGATAAAAGATAGATATATTAAAAGAATGATAACGGCTGAGAATATTTTAGTATATTTTAATAAATGCGATACTGAAATGCGTGTAATATCGGATGATAATATGTTAAACCTTTGTTTTCTCTGCTTATCGGGTTTTGATTGATTCTGAATGCGTTTGTTTATCTTGGAGAAAATGAAAGATGTAAGAAAGTAAATTCCTGCCGAAATAATTAAACCGGCTACCGCGGCGATGATTCTATGTTCTGTGTTAATATATTCAATCAAATGTGATGTAATGTTAATCAAGAGGTTCCCCTAAAATGTATTTTTAGTTTACTACGTAATTGATTTAATATGATTTCAGTATGAAAGTCAATAAATGAATGGATATAATATTATGATATCAGAGTAAAAAAATGAAATATCATTTCTGAAGCTCAGCGTGTACGTAATTATTTACACTAACGGTTTTACCTCTGGGATCTATTTCCGTGCCTTCAGTGTAATAAATAATAAATATTTTGCCGAACATATTTCTATTCTGAACAGGAAGCAGTGACTCTTTTGAAGTTGTGAAAAACGCATATTCGGGATTATCTTTTGACCGGAATGTCATTATTTGTTTATTTGCATTTCTGAACCTTAAATAATATCCGCATCCCTCAAAACCCATGTAACCGCCTATATAGCGTCCGGTGAATGAAAGCATTTCATCTTCTTTTTCCATCATTGATTCAGTCTTGATGACTTTTGCCGTAACAGGTTCTGTTTTTATCTGTGTCACGGATTTTTCAGTGCACGAAATGGAAAGAGAAAGAATTATTGCTATAAATGCCGTTTTCATTGATGCAGGCCCCGCGAAATATGATAGAATCAGCAGTATGATTTTATTATATTTTATCAAGATTTTTTTGCTTTTTAAAATATCAATGCGGAATTGTATTGCGGAAATATCATGCTTGATTTAAGTCTTTTTTATAAACAAACTTTTTTGAAAATGAAATGAATGCATCATTCAAAAAAGCGGTCATGGAGACTTTATGAGTGAACCTTTTATACTCGGAGTAAATTACTGGCCCCGCCGGAAGGCGATGAGTTGGTGGTCAGATTTCGATAAAGGTGAGGTCGATGACGAATTTGCCCTTATTAAATCATATGGAATGACTCTTGTGAGAATATTTCTGTTGTGGGATGATTTTCAGAAAAGCCCGGATAGTATTTCTTCCAAAGCTCTTTCGGATCTGGAAACAGTTTTTGAAATTGCTGATAAACATTCTTTGAAGCTTGATGTAACGTTTTTTACGGGGCACATGAGCGGACCCAATTGGGCGCCGGGCTGGTCGCTTGAAGGTTCTCCTTTGACCGGTGCACGTAAACTTGTGTGCGGCGAAAAAATTGTAAATTCTTCATATCTGAATCCATTTCATAATCCTCTTATGATATCTGCTGAAAAGAAACTTATAACAGAAGTCGTCAGCCAGTTTAGAGAGCATCCTGCGCTTTATATGTGGAATCTTGGTAATGAGCCTGATCTTTTTTCAATTAACAATAACGAATCCGCAACAGACTGGGTAAAAAAAATGACTGAGTTTATACATTCAATAGATTCGCATCATCCGGTCACATGCGGTCTTCATTCTGCCAGTTTGTCGGAAGTAAATTCATTCCGGGTTGATGAAGTCTTTGCTCATACTGATATTGCCGTAATGCATGCTTATCCGATGTATTCAGATATTGCAGAAGGCCCGCTTGATTACAATTATGTTCCGTTTACATGTGCTTTAGCTTCTGCTCTTTGCGGGAAACCCGTTATGATGGAAGAATTCGGCGGATGCACATCCCCTGCCGGAGGAAAGAGCGAAATATGGAACTGGAAAATGTACGGAGAAGACCGTACTCAGTTTATGGCTGGTGAGGAAGATTTTGCAGATTATCTGAGTGAAGTGCTTCCACGATTGGTTGATGTTGGAGCTACTGGTGCGCTTATCTGGTGCTTTGCGGACTATGATCCTTCACTCTGGAACAAGCCGCCTTGTGATGAAGTGCGTCACGAACGGTATTTTGGTCTGGTTCGTCCGGATGGTAGTATCAAGCCTCATGCTGAAGTGATTAAAAAATTTGCCGATTCCCGTCCATTTGTTAAGGAAGATGTCCGTAAAGTCGAATTGGGTATGAGTTCTGAAGATTATTACAAGTCTCCATATGAGAACATGAAAAATCTTTACCGGAAATATATTGAAAATATTTAATATATATTTTTCTCATAAGGATTTTCTGAAATACTTATCTGTTTTTTTATTATTGCAATAAAACGATTTTTATTCTCTCTGGATTTATGAAGAAATTTTATATTATCGACGGACACGCGCTTTGTTACCGCGCTTATTATGCTTTCATAAAAAATCCCCTGATTAATTCAAAGGGTCAGAATACTTCGGCTGTTTACGGATTCGCAAAAATGCTCTTGAAGCTTATTTCCGAACAAAAGCCCGACTATCTGGCTGTTGCGTTTGATCCCAAAGAGAAATCATTCCGTTTTAAGCTCTATGAAGAATATAAGGCGAACAGAAAGAAAATGCCTGATGATCTCCGCCAGCAGATTGAAGAGATAAAGAATCTGGTCGGGCGCCTCGGAATTCCAACTCTTATAAGCGAGGGCTTTGAAGCCGACGATGTTCTAGGCTCGGTCGCAAAAAAATTCGGAAAAGATTCGACTGAAGTTGTTCTTGTAACCGGAGATAAGGATGCTTACCAGCTGGTTAATGCCAATGTTTCTATTTACGCAAATACAAAGGGAATTTCAGAATACGATATATATGACCGCGAAAAAGTATTTTCTAAACTTTCAATTTATCCCGAACAGGTTATTGATTATATGGCGCTTACCGGAGACACCGCGGATAATGTTCCGGGGATAAAAGGCATCGGGGAGAAAACCGCGCTTAAACTAATTTCTGATTACGGTAATCTTGAAGGAATATTTGCAAATTCGGAGAAACTTAAAGGTAAGCTCAAGGAACAAATTGAAAACGGAAAGGACTCGGCATATCTCAGCAAGGAACTTGTTACAATCAATTGTGATGTAGAAATAAATCATTCGCTTAATGATTTTACTTTTACCGGAATAGATAATTCAAAGGCTCTCGAATATTTCCGTGAGCTTGAAATGAATTCTATGATTAATGAATTTTCCGTTCAGCAGGAGGAAAAGACTTTTGAGCCGGAAATAAAAAATTATATTACTGTAACAACCCGCGAAAAACTTGATGAAATGATCAGACTGATAAGACAGAAGAGACTTGTTTCAATCGATACGGAAACGACTTCTGTTAAACCGATGGAAGCTTCTATTGTCGGAGTTTCTTTTTCGGTTGAGGAAAAGCAGGGATGGTATATTCCTGCTGATCAGGCAGATTTATTCTCAGAAAAGAGATGCGAGTTTTCATTTGATGAAGCTCTTTCTATTATCAAAGTAATTCTTGAAGATGATTCGATAAAGAAAATCGGTCAGAATATCAAATACGATATACTAGTATACAGGAATGCCGGTATAAATGTTAAAGGCGTTGTATTTGATACAATGATTGCGTCGTATGTTCTTGAGAATGACAGGCGCCGTCACAACCTCGATGATATGGCTCTCGATTATCTGAATTATAAAACCATAACTTATGACGATATCACAGGAACGGGAAAAAACAGACTGGATATTCGTGATGTTCCGCTTGAAAAGATTTCGGAGTACGCAGCTGAAGATACTGATATAGCTCTCAGGCTTTATAATTATCTCAAGCCGCGCATCGAAGCGGAAGAAAGTCTGAAGAAACTGTTTTATGATATAGAAATGCCTTTGGTTGATGTGCTTGCCGATATGGAATACTGCGGAGTTAAAATTGATAAGGCTCATTTTGCGTACCTTTCCGGCCATCTATCTTCACTGATGAATGAATGCGAGGAAAAGATATATTCTCTTGCCGGCGGAAAACTGAATCTTAATTCAACAAAAGAACTAGCTTCGCTTCTTTTTGAAAAGCTCGGTCTCAAGAGTTCAAAAAAAACTAAAACAGGTTATTCAACAGATATTTCCGTTCTTGAATCTCTTAAAGGTTCGCATGAAATAATTGATTATATAATTGACTACCGCATTTACAATAAGCTGAACGGAACTTACATCGCTCCGATTCCTCTTCTTGTGAATGAGCGTACTGGCAGGGTTCATACGAGCTATAATCAGACAATTGTATCCACTGGGCGTCTTTCCTCAACTGAACCGAATCTTCAGAATATTCCGGCAAAAAGCGATTTCGTAAAAAAAGTCAGAAGAGGTTTTGTTCCGGAGAAAGGTTATATTCTGCTATCGGCGGATTATTCTCAGATTGAATTGCGTCTCGCCGCGCACATTACAGGTGATGCGAATATGAAAAAAGCATTCACCGAAAAAATCGATATTCACAATATGACGGCTTCAAGCGTTTTCGGTGTTAATGCCGATGAGGTAACTCCTCAAATGCGCCGTCAGGCTAAGATAATAAATTTTGCAACAATTTACGGTGTTACGCCTTTTGGTCTTTCGCAGCAGGCGGATATTTCAATGAGTGATGCGAAAGTATTTATCGAGAAGTATTATGAAACGTATCCGAAGTTCCGTGATTATATCGACCGCATCGTCGCGTTTGCAGCGGAAAAAGGATATGTTGAAACTATCTGCGGAAGACGCCGTTATATTCCTGATATTGCTTCGTCAGTATCCTTCAGGCGTGAAGGCGCTGAACGCATAGCAATCAATACGCCCATTCAGGGTTCATCCGCGGATATGATCAAAATTGCTATGCGTGATATTCATTCGGATTTTATCGAAAGAAAAATGAAATCGCGAATTATACTTCAGGTTCATGATGAGCTTGTAGTAGAGACCCATGAAAGCGAAAAGGATGAAGTAAGTGCGATTGTGAGAAACCGTATGGAAAACGCAATGAAGCTTGATGTTCCGGTTGTTGTCGATATAAAGACTGCCGATAACTGGGCGGAAGCGCATTAGATGTATGATTGTAATTATTGTGTGATAGAGAAGGGGGAATTATGAGTTTTGCCAAAAGAGGCGCCAATACTCAAAATGAAAAAAATTTGGCAGACAGGATAAAGCTTTTAAATGAGCCGGAAATTGAAAAGCTTATAATGGATAACTATGCAGAAAATATTTCCGGTTCCATTATGTATTATCTTGATAAAAGTTCTGTGGATGCTTTTCATCATGACCGGATATTTCAGATTGTAATATCCGAAATATCAAAAAGCGGATTCAGGTTTGTAAAAAAATATAATGGAGAATTTTCTTTCGAGATTTATCTTTCCGCGATATCAAGAGAAAAAACATATGATTATCTCTATAAGCATAAAATAATTAAAAAAATAAAAAGTCAGCATCAGCATTTTGCCGATTATTCGAAAGCTATCTATCCTGATATGGAATTTCTTTCGCTTGAGCGCCGTGAACTTTTTGTTTCTGCTTGTGATATAGTAGCAGATTGGAAAAAAACTTTAACGCCTGAAGAATCGGCAGTGTATGTTATGCGTGTGAAAGAGAAAATGAGTTTCAAGGAAATTGATTCGCTTTTGAAAATTGCCGACTCTTCTAAAATATTCACAAGAATACTTAAAGAAATGAAAGATGAACAAATGCCCAGAATAATGAAGGCAATTGACAGCTATTACGGAGTTTACTGATGGATATTCTGAAGTATATAAATGCGCGTATTGAAGGCAACAGCGTTGCAGAAATAAAGAAAAAAGATAATGCCGAGATTCTTTTGTGCAGTGCAATTCTGCATGGAGAAGAGAAAGTATCACCCGGGCAATGCCTGAGTTTTGATGAAGCGGTTTATTTCGCGGATAAAGGCTTTGAGGTTGATTCGGATAAACTTTTGACAGCTCATATTGCTGAGTGCGCGGAATGCCGCACAATGATCAGGGAAATAATAGAAGCTTCGCGCAAAAAAAATATTAAACTTTCAGAAAATCTCCGCTCGGTAAATTTGAGAGAAAGATCTCTTCCGAAGTTTAATTTTTCTTTTGATTTCAGAAAATACCTCGCACCAGCGCTTGTTATTATTGTGTTCGGTGTAATTGCTTTTTTCGCAGCAGACGGAATTTTCGGTTCAGGTGATGATATCGAAGAATTTAAAGTCAAAACGGATTCAATGACTGTAAAAGCAATAACAGATGAAGATGTTAGTATGATTCAGACCGATTCAGTATCTTACAAGAAGGATCAGGAATCGGGTTATTCAATTACAAAAGACAAAATGATCCGTGCCGGTTATGTTTTTTTCATGATTCAGAATTCAGGAGAACGTATTCCGGTTTATGAAGATATTCTATCGAGAGATATTTCGCGCTCAGGTGAAATCCATATGAATCTTGCGGTTGCAATCGGCCAGAAGGATTTCTATGAACTTTTTGATGAACTTGATAATATCGGCAATGATATGCGGAAGTTTTTTGTTCAGGGATATGCTGCGGCCTATCTTGTCTATAAGATCAGAGAAAAGAAAGAAGCGGACGAAGGAATTTCTGCTGCTGAATCATTTGATCTTGATTCAAAGATCAAGGTCGAAAGACTCTTGGATAAAATCGATGATGAAGAAAATTATAGCTCCGAACTTTTTGAATTTAGAAATGCAGTATTTTCTCTTTCGCTGAAATAGGAGGATTTATGATTAAGTCTCTTTTAAAAAAACAGAAGGAATATTTCGCTTCAGGCGCAACCCAGGATGTTTCATTTCGGAAGAAGAGTTTAAAAAAACTTCTTTCTGTTATAAAAAAAAGAGAAACAGAAATTGCAGAAGCTATTGCTAAAGATTTTAAGAAGCCGTTTTTCGAATCTTTTATTACCGAAAGCGGAATTATTGAAGATGAAATAAAGTTTATGCTGAAGCGCATCAACCGGCTTTCGAAGATAAAAAAAGCAAAGACTCCGGTTTTTCATTTTAAATCTAATTCTTTTATTGTACCGGAGCCGTACGGAAATATTCTGATAATAAGCCCGTGGAATTATCCATTTCAGCTTGCGCTTTCTCCATTAATCGGAGCTGTTGCCGCCGGAAATTGTGCAGTACTAAAGCCGTCAGAGCTATCTCCGAATACGTCGGCAATTATTGCTGAGATAATATCGGAATCCTTTGAGCCAGGTCATGTCTGTGTTATTAACGGCGGCCGCGAAGTGAGTGAAGCTCTTCTCGATGAAAAGTTTGATTATATATTTTATACCGGCGGTGAATCAGTTGGGAAAATAGTGATGCGGAAGGCTTCGGATAATTTAACGCCTGTTACACTTGAGCTTGGCGGGAAGTCTCCCTGCATAGTTGATAAGACTGCCGATATTGATCTGTCCGCAAAGCGTATCGTTTGGGGAAAATTCTTAAACGCTGGTCAGACATGCGTTGCACCGGATTATATTCTTGTTGATGAAAAAGTTTCTGAAAAGCTCAAAGAGCGCATGATCTATTATATTAATAAATTTTATGGAAATGATGCTCGTCAAAGTTCTGATTACGCACGAATTATAAATGAAAGACATACTGCCAGACTCATGGGCTTAATGAAGGAATGCAGCATATATTTCGGCGGGGATTATGACGAAAAAGAAAAATATATTTCACCGACGATCATAAATTCTCCTGCATGGGAAAGCCCTGTTATGAATGAAGAAATTTTCGGTCCGCTCCTTCCTGTTATAAATTATTCTGAACTGGATTCTGTCTTGAATATAATACGAAGAAGACCAAAACCTCTTGCGCTTTATCTTTTTTCTAAGGATAAAAAAACAGAAAGGAAAATTATGCTGACTGTTTCATTCGGAAGCGGAGCGGTGAATGATACTATTATAAATGCCGGTTCAGCATACATACCGTTCGGAGGAGTAGGGGCGAGCGGCATGGGGTCGTATCATGGAATAAAATCTTTCGAGACTTTTACTCATTATAAGGGTGTAATCAGGAAATCAAACGCGGTGGATATTAATCTCAGATATCCTCCATATACGGATAAAAAACTTAAGATGCTGAAAAAAATTCTCGGCTAGTTTATTATCCGTTCCATGATTCTTTGATTACACTTCCGCTTTGTTCAGTATTTTCTATTTGAAGATATGTATCTATTTCTTCCTGCATGTCTTCAACATGAGAGATTACTCCGACTATTCTTTTTTCTTTTCTCAGTGCCTTCAGCGTGTCGAACACAATACCGAGTGCTTCTTTGTCCAGTGAACCGAATCCTTCATCGAGAAAGAAAAAGTTTTCTTCTGCACCGCTGATCTTGTGAATATCGTCCGCAAGCGCGAGAGAAAGAGATAGAGCAGCCTGAAAGGTCTGTCCGCCGGAAAGTGTTTTTACACTGCGTGTTTTACCGTCGTTCAAAAAATCACGGATAATAAAACTATTGTCATCTGAAAGTTCGAGTGAAAGCTTTTGTCTCGTCAAACGGTAAAATCTTTCATTGGCGCTGCTGCAAATATTATTAAGATAAACTGAAGAAACGTAATCGACAAAACCGTTTGCCTTGAAAAGATTTTTGAGGGTTTTGATATTTTCTTTTCGTAGAATTAGTTTTTCTTTTCTTGCTGTGATTTCCTCCGCTTTTTGAGAATCTTCAGCAAGTTTTGCTTTTTCTCCGTTAAGTTTTCCTATTTCTCTGTTTAGTGATTGAATTAATTCTTCCGTTTCTGCAAATTCTTTATCTGCCTGAAGGTGAAGAGCTTCATCATATGTTTTACCTTTTATCTGCGACTTTAAAGACTCAAATTCGTTTTTTGCAACGGCGAAATTTTCGAGATATGTGCTCAGAAGTTGTTTATCTTCTGAAATATCCTTCTGACTTGAAAGTATTGATTCAATTTCTCCGATTGATGAAAACTTTGAACTTTTAAGTTTGGTATTAATAGTATTTAGAGCATTTTCTTTTTCGTTTGATTCGTGAATGATGGATTCTTTTCTTGCAGATATCTCTCCTGAGAGAGTCTGTATTCTGCCGGTAAGACGTTCACGTTCGGTTTTGATAGTATTAAAGTTTTTCTCAGCATTGTCATACTTGTTGATAAAATCATTTTTAATGGTGGTTAAAGAGGTTTCGGACGCGGGAGAATACTCATCTATATTAAGAAGAGATATTCTTCCTTTGAGTCTTCCGCATTCAATATTTGCGTTTTGATGCTCTGAATATATTTCATCGAATAGTTTTGTGAATTTCTTTTCTTTTTCTTCAAGCTTATCAATTTCTGAGTTCATTTCATCAAGGCGCTTTTCTTTTTCGCTTATAATGATATTTATTTGTGATGCTTCTTTCAGTTTTGTTTTAACTGTGTCTTCATCTTTTATATCTTTCCATACAAAAAGATTTTTGTGATCTTTTATTTTATCATTCTGGATTTGTATTTTGTTTTCAGTTTTATGAAGTTCTTCCTCTTTTGCTTTCATGAGAGTATTAATTTTTGAAAGTTCATTCAAAACTCTATTTAAATTATCCCTGTATCTTTCAAGATTGTCTTTTTTTTCTTTGTTATCCGAAATACGTTCTGCGATGTCTTCCGGCATCGCCGGTGAAGGATGTTCTTTTGATCCGCATAGAGGACATGGTTCCCCGTCATGAAGATTTGAAGCATAATCAGATATTTTTTTTGCCGTGTTAAGTTCTTCAGCCTCTTTTGTAATGAGTTCAATATCATTTTTAGATTGTATGATCTTTCGCTCGATTGATTCGGTAATTTTAGAATAATCTTTATCGGCTGAAAGATCCTTCAAATCATTTTCTAATAAAAGATTATTTGTAGTTGAATTGAGATTATCGATTTCATTTTTGAGTGATTCGAATTCACTTAAGAATAAGGCAAGATCCTTGTTGTAAGAAGTATTGTTGGAAAACCAGTTAACCGCGTTTGATAGACTTAATGTGTCCGGCATTGAAAGCTTCATCTTTTTCAAATCATCCGATTGAATCGCTCTTTCTGCTTTTTTCCCCTCAATTTCAATTCTCAGATTATCACATTCTTTTTTACCTTTATCAATACGTCCTTTGAGTTTATCTGCATTATCCTGGTATTTCTTGAGCTCAATTATTGCTTCAATTTCTTCAGCTTTACGCTTATATTGTTCTTTTTCTCCATATTCTTTTTCTGCTGCAGAAAATGCCGGAATTTTACTTTCAAGTTCCTTTGAAAGATTTTCTGATTCTTTTTCTTTTGATTTAAATTCTTCAGTATATTTTCTTATTTTGGTTTCGGCTATGTTTAATGCTTCAAACAAGGGCTTGAAATGAGCGGTGCAGTATTCTCTATCAATAATCTCTTTTTCAAGTATGTCATAATTTTCTTTTTGTTTTTGAAGATTATTGAATTTTTCTTCGGATTTATTAAAGCTTTCAATAAGTTTTTTGAGAGAGTCTAATGAATCTTTCTTTAATTTTAAGAATTTTTGTTTCTCTAGAGCATTTTTGTGTTTAGTTGTAAGATTTTCAATTTGTTCTTCAAGTGATTTAATTCTTTCAGGAGTAATTTCTCCAAGCTGTTTCAGCTGTCCTTCGATGTTTTCGAGTTCAGACTCGTTGCGTTTTTCGATGACGGTTGTTTTTTCCGCGAGATCATATTTCTCAAGATGAAATAGTTCTTTCATCATAAGGTTTCTTTTGCTGTTTTCCAGCTGAAGAAATTCCTGAAACCGGCCCTGCGGAATTATTATTGTTCTTTTGAAGTTATCATAGCTTATGCCGATGATATCGGGAATTGATTCATAATCAATTGGTTCCCAGCTGTCTGCATTCTGCCTGAATGCACGTCTTTCGGGAGTCTGGAGTTTATAGAAGTTTCTCTTCTCACGTTTGACGCTTACGCTTGTTTTATAAATATCTGAAGATGTTTTGAAAATAAATTCTATCAACATCGAATCTGATTTCAGATTCATGATATTTGAGCCGCGTTCGCGGTTATTGAGCCGTTCGGTTTCTCCGTAAAGAGCGAATGTTATGGCTTCCAGTATTGCAGATTTTCCGCTCCCGACATGCCCGAATATTCCGAAGATTCCCGCGCCAGTAAGTTTAGTAAAATCGATTTCCTGTTTTTCTCTGTATGAATAAATTCCGCAGAAAGAAAGTTTAACTGGTATCATTCTGTTTCCTCCGCGATGATTTCCTTGAACAGGGCAATGATGTCATCTGAAGGCTCGGCCTTTTCTCTATAAAAAAAATAATCCAGAAACAAATCTTCAATGTTTTTTTGGAGATCGATTGTTTTTGAGTTCTGCTGTATTTCACTTTTGTTTATAACATCGGGAATCAGTGCAAGAAGTCCGTCGTGTGCTGAATAGAGGCTTTTTCTTTCTTCAGCAGAAAGAAAAGTTTCTGTCGCCATCGTAAGTTCAACTAACGCATCTTTGTTTTCTGAAAGCCATTTTTCAGCTTTTTCTATATCGCTGAAACGTCCTCGAAGAAGCTTTTTCCCTTTTGTAAGTTCTATATATTTTATTGCAGATTTCCCCGACGGTTTGGTATCCGCGATTACTGCATATTTTTTCTGATCTGATTCGGCGAAGCTGTAAGCTATCGGGCTTCCGGAATATACAACCGGAGAAATATCTGGTGATAAAATCTGTTTGCGGTGAAGATGTCCTGCCGCTGTATATTGAATCTGCGACGGAATATTATTAGTATAAACAGCCTGAGCACCTCCAATATGAAGAATAGGTTTTTCATCATCGCCTTCTTCCGGTATCTCGCCGCCTTCGTTCATAAATAGAAGATGAGCGGCGAGTATATTGACACCTTTATCGTCGCAGTATTTTAATGCTGTTTCATTCCATTTATTCATTAGTACACTTCTCAGTTCTTCTTCACTATTTTGTTCTCCGAGATAGGTTTTAAGTCTGATTTCATTTGCGTATGGAGTTAAAATAATTCGAAGCGGAATGTTTTTGCCGGGCAGGGCAAGACTGATGAAACCTTGATCGCTTTCGGTAATTTTAAGTCCGCTGTCGAGTTCAAACGGACGTATTGATGAATTGGGATAACCTGCGAAGATGATTCCGCATTCCCGCGCGAGAGATTCAGGCGCTTCAATTCTATCCGGCGAATCATGATTTCCGGCGATTGCAATGACGGCACGTTTGCCGTTATTTGAAAGTTTTTTTAGAGTAGAGTATAAAAGTTCAGTTGATTCGATAGGCGGATTGGCAGTGTCGAAAATATCGCCTGAAATTATGACTGCGTCAACAGATTCGATTTCTGCGATGGAACATATTTCCTGCATTACTTCAACCTGTTCCGCGTGACGCGGATAACCGTTAAGCTGTTTGCCTAGATGCCAGTCTGAAGTGTGCAGAATTTTTATGGATTCGGAATTCATGAAGTCTCCTGCTTTCAGGAAAACTATACATTCGTTAAGATGTCAAGCGTAAAGAGGATGCCGTGAAATGGTTTATTCTGATGTAAAAAAAATCTTATCTGAAGGAATATGAATGAAAAGTTTTTTGTTTTTCCGGCAGATATCCAGTATCGGTGCATTTTTAGATATCTCGGCTCTGAAAGTGTTTGAACCGCATTCGGCGATAACAGTTGTTGAGAAAATTCCTTCAATTACTTCGCTGATTCTGCACGGGTAAGTATTAGGTTGAGAAGTCTCTGTTGGGAGAATATTTATGTAATGCGCACGCACGCCGATATGAAGATTATTTTTCTTCGGGGGTTTTCCTATCGCACGTATAGTCATTTCGCTGCATTTGATTATTGTTTCTTTTCCGGATGAAGAAATTATATCAGCAGGAAATATGTTTTTGCAGCCTGTGATTCTTGCCGCGTTTAAAGTTTTCGGATGATCGATAATTTCTTTTTTTGAAGCTGTCTGAACTGTTGTACCATGTTCAATTATCATTATTCTGTCACTGAGTCTGTATGCTTCCTCGATGTTATGAGTCACAAGCAGAACGGGCTTGTGGAAATTAGATTTTATAATTTCAATTAACTCGCTTTCGAGAATATGTTTTGTGTGTCCGTCGGCCGCAGAAAAAGGTTCATCTAGCAGAAGAATTTCGGGGTCAGTTACCAGAGTTCTGGCAAGAGCGCATCTTTGCTGCTGTCCTCCGGATAACTGATGAGGATATCTTTTTTCTAAACCGTTAAGACGGACTCTGTTGATAATATCACTGACAGCTGTATTGTTTTTTGAGCTGTTGAATAAACCCAGTCCGTAAGAGATATTCTGATATACTGTCATATGCGGAAAGAGTGCGTAATTCTGAAATACGTAACCGACTTTTCTTTTATGCGGATTAAGAGATATTTTCTTTTCGGAATTATATAGATAAATTCCATTGTTCGATATGTATCCTGAATCGGGATTTGTTATCCCGGCTATACATTTCAGCGTCATTGTTTTTCCGCAGCCTGATGTTCCGAGAATTGCAAGAACACCTTTTTTGAGAGTGAATGCAATATTCATATCAAGCTGCGGAAGTTTTTTTCGTATATTTACTTCAAACATTTTGCGTTTTCCGTTTTTTACCGATACGGCTTATGATAAAAATTACCGATAGCGCCGTAATTGTCATAATTGCAACGAGTAAATTTACAGTTCTCGTGTCATCAGCCTGCATAGCATTGTAAATCGCTATCGGCATTGTAAGCGTTTTATCCGGAATGCTTCCTGCAACCATAAGTGTGGTGCCGAAGTCTCCAAGAGCTCTTGCGAAGGCCATCGTTATTCCGGCTATTATTCCTCTCCATGAAAGAGGTATTATTATTGTTAAAAAAATATATGCTTCGTTTTTTCCGAGCACTCTGCCCGCGTTTAGAAGATCGGAGTCAATTTCACAGAATGATGTTTTTGCTGATTTTATAAGATAGGGAACTGATACCACTGATGCTGCAATGACCGCACCTATCGGCGTAAAAACAATCATTATATCAAAATTCTTCTCAAGAAAAATTCCGATGGGCGATTGTCGGCCGAGAAGAACAAGAAGATAATAGCCGAGAACTGTCGGCGGAAGAATCACCGGAAAGTTTGTCAGTGAATCTATGATATCTCCGATTCGGCTTTTGCTGATGCTTAAATAATATGCTGTCGGAATTCCTATAGCCAAAGAAGTTAAAGTGGCCAGGACTGCAACTTTTATTGATAAAAAAAGCGGGAAGTAATTTAATTCATTCATATAACTGCTTACTTCGGAAAATCGAATCCGTATTTTTTAAGAATCTGTTTTCCTTTGCTACCTAGTATGAAATTTGAAAACAGCTCTGCTTCTTTCTTGTTTTTAGAAGAAGAGATTATACATAAAGCCTGTGTGAGCGGTTTATAAAGCTTTGAATCAATTAAAAAGTAACCGACTTCATCCGGTTTTACTGAAGCGAGTGCAATGAATCCCGCTTCAGTGTTTCCGGATTTTACAAGAGAATATGAATGCTGGATGTCTTTTCCGTATACGAATTTATCTTTCAGCTTGTCCCATAAACCCAGAGATATCAATGCTTCCTTTGCGGCCTGGCCGTACGGGGCGTATGAGGGATCGGCAATGGCAATTTTTTTTACGTCAGGGGAAAGAAGATCTTCGAGTCTTTTTATTTTTTTTGATAGCTTCGGAGAAAACGCGCAGGCAGCTCTGCCTATAGCATAAACTTTTTTTGATCCGCTATCGGCGTAATTATCTTTTATAAGAGAATCCGCAAATCCTTCATTTGCCGCGATAAAAAGATCGAAGGGGGCACCGTTTTTTATCTGTGCAGAAAGATTTCCGGATGATGAGAAAACAAGAGTAACAGTTTTACCGGTTTCTTTTTTGTAAAGTGCCGAAATTTCATTTAAAGGAAGATTTAAATTTGCGGCAGCTGCCACAGTTATTATGCCTTTTTCCGTTTTTGCCTTTGCGGGCATGTGAATGAATACACAGGAAAGCAATCCGGCGAATAATAATGATAAATAATATTTCATAAACCACCTCTATTGATAAAATATCTTTACATAGTAAACCGTCAATTGGATTCGGAGTTCTATTGTTTAATCAATGTAACTTTATCATGAATTATTAATAATCCTACATTCGTGTTTTTAATCCTACGAAAATGTAGGATTTCCGGCGTTTCTCTATGAAGTAACATTCCGGCAGGGAACCCGTATTATTCAAATAGTTATATCGAGTGCCGATATCCGCACGTCTAATATTTCATGAATGTAAACTATCTGTGTGATTTCATTCAAACATATGAGAATCGTATAGAAAAATCAAATAACTCAAAACTTGGCACACTTCATGCTATTTATTCTTCGAAAAGATTTTTTTGCTAAGGAGAATAAAATGAGAAAAGTAGCAATTTACGGAAAGGGTGGTATTGGAAAATCAACAACCACTCAGAACACAGTAGCCGCGCTTGCCGAAGCGGGAAAAAAGGTAATGGTTGTTGGATGCGATCCTAAAGCGGATTCAACACGACTTCTTCTCGGCGGTCTTTCACAGAAAACGGTTCTTGATACACTCCGCTTGGAAGGTGAAGACCTAGATCTTGAAGATGTTGTTAAACCGGGTTTTAAAGGTACACGTTGCGTAGAATCGGGCGGACCTGAACCGGGTGTAGGATGTGCCGGTAGAGGTATCATCACATCGATCAATCTTCTCGAGCAGCTCGGAGCTTATTCGGACAAATGGGAACTTGATTATGTTTTCTACGATGTACTCGGGGACGTTGTTTGTGGCGGATTTGCAATGCCTATCCGTGACGGTAAAGCAGAAGAAATTTATATCGTCGTATCCGGTGAGATGATGGCGATGTATGCAGCAAACAATATCTGTAAAGGTATCGTGAAATTTGCTGAGTCTGGTGTCGTTCGTCTCGGCGGTCTTATCTGCAACAGCCGTAAGGTTGACAGAGAAGCCGATCTTATTCAGGCGCTTGCGGATAAACTTGGAACTCAGATGATTCACTTTGTTCCTCGCGACAACATGGTACAGAGAGCAGAGATAAACAGAAAAACTGTTATCGAGTATGATCCGTCTGTCGGTCAGGCTGATGAGTACAGAATGCTTTCTCAGGCGATTGATAAGAATACAAAATTTGTAATTCCTACGCCTCTTGAAACCGAAGAGCTCGAAAAACTTCTTATAGAGTTCGGACTCGAAGCATAATTGAGAAAAAGGAGATAAAACCATGTTAATGATAAGAGCAATAGTAAGACCGGATAAAGTTAATGTCGTTATGGAAACTCTCATGCAGGAGGGTTTCCCGGCTGTAACTAAAATGAACGTATCAGGAAGAGGAAAGCAGAGAGGTATCAAAATCGGAGATGTAACTTACGATGAAATACCTAAAGAACTTCTTATGATAGTTGTTCCTGATTCTGACAAGGATCTGGTAATAAAAACCATAATGGCTTCTGCCAGAACCGGCGAGCAGGGTGCTTTCGGTGATGGAAAGATTTTCGTCTCTCCCGTTGAAGAAGTTTATACCGTTAGTTCGGGTGTAAAAGAAACAAGTGAAGGAATTTCGGAGGCAAAGGCATGAAAGAGGTAATGGCGATTGTGAGAATGAATAAAATCAATCAGACCAAGCGCGCCCTTTCTGAAGCCGGCATAAGTTCAATGCATGCCAAGGATTGCCTCGGCCGCGGAAAAGGACTTGTTGATTTTAACGTTCTTCACGGTGCGGAACAGGGTTATGAAGAGGCGATTAGCCAGCTCGGAAGCACTCAGAGATTGATACCTAAACGTATGATTTCCGTTGTTGTTCCGAACAAGCTTGTGAAGAAAGTTGTTGAAACAGTTATCAGCGTGAATCAGACGGGCAAAAGCGGAGACGGCAAAATTTTCGTAATGCCGGTAATGGACTCAATCAGAATCAGAACCGGTGAATCCGGTGACGAAACTCTGGACGAAGCGTGATTCCGGAGGGAGGAAAACATGACTAAAAAAGTAGATTTTAACAGCATAAAACCGGAAGAAGTCAAAGAGGAACTGCTCTCGAAGTATCCGGTAAAAGTTGCGCGTAAAAGAGCAAAGCAGATTGTCATCAACAAGGTTGATAATGGTGATGTGGTTCCTGAGGTTCTTGCAAACACAAGAACTGTTCCTGGGATTCTTACCATGCGCGGATGTGCTTATGCCGGATGTAAGGGTGTTGTACTCGGGCCTACCAGAGATATTCTTCAGATTACTCATGGTCCGATAGGTTGTGCTTTTTACAGCTGGCTGACAAGAAGAAATCAGACCAGGCCAAAGACAGATGATGCGCCTAATTTTATGCCGTATACAATGTCTACGGATCTTCAGGAAGATGAGGTTATATTCGGCGGCGAAAAGAAATTAAAAAAAGCCATCGAAGAAGCTGTCGGACTTTTTCATCCGAAAGCTATCGGGATATTTTCAACATGTCCTGTCGGTCTTATCGGAGACGACGTTCATGCGGTTGCCCGTGAAATGGAAGAGAAGTTTCCTGATGTGAATATCTTCGGATTTTCATGCGAAGGATACAAAGGAGTGAGCCAGTCTGCGGGGCATCATATAGCCAATAACAAAGTATTTACTGATGTTGTCGGTCTTTCTGATAAACCCAAAGAAGGCAAATTCAGATTCAACATTCTCGGTGAATATAACATCGGAGGTGATGCTTTTGAAATCGAACGTGTTGCCGAAAAATGCGGTCTTACTATCCATTCGACTTTCAGCGGAAACTCGGAGTATGATGAATTTATTTCCGCTCACACTGCAGATCTGAACGTTGTAATGTGTCATAGATCGATCAACTATCTTGCTGAGATGATGGAAAAGAAATTCGGTATTCCTTGGTTCAAGGTGAATTTTATAGGTGCCGAATCTTCTGCGAAATCTCTCAGAAAAATCGCCGAGTACTTCGGAGACAAAGAGCTTATGGCTAATGTTGAAAAGGTAATCGCTGAAGAGATGATTGAAGTTGAAAAAGTCCGTCTTGACGTCAAGAGCAGATGCGAAGGTAAAACTGCAATGCTTTTTGTCGGCGGTTCTCGTGCTCATCACTATCAGGATCTTTTCCGCGAAATCGGAATGCAGACTCTTTCTGCCGGATACGAATTCGCACACAGAGATGACTATGAAGGAAGAAAGGTTATTCCTGAGATAGTCATCGATGCGGATACAAGAAACATCGAAGAGCTTACTGTAGAAAAAGATGATAATAGATTCAGTCCGAGAAAGAGTGAATCAGAAATCGAAGCATATTCGAAGAAGGGATTCAAATGGTCGGATTATGACGGCATGATGCCTGAGATGCAGAACAACACTCTCGTAATAGATGATCTTAATCATTACGAAACTGAAGTTCTCATTGAGAAGTACAGACCTGATATTTTCTGCGCAGGGATCAAGGAAAAGTATGTTGTTCAGAAGCAGGGCATTCCGCTCAAACAGCTTCACAGCTATGACTACAGCGGTCCGTATGCAGGATTTAAAGGTGCGATCAATTTTTACAAGGAAATCGACCGCATTCTGAACACTAATGTTTTCAAACTCGTAAAAGCTCCATGGCAGGAAACTCCTGAACTTTCGGGAAGCTATGCGTGGACTAAATAGGGGAGGTTCTTATGTTATTAAGACACACAACAGATAAAGTTGCCGAAAGAAGCGCTCTCACGATTAACCCGGCAAAGACTTGTCAGCCGGTGGGAGCGATGTACGCGGCTCTCGGCATCAACAAATGCCTTCCGCACAGTCACGGGTCACAGGGATGCTGCGCCTATCATAGAAGCTCTCTTACCCGTCACTTTAAAGATCCGATAATGGCGACAACAAGTTCGTTCACAGAAGGAGCTTCGGTTTTCGGCGGCCAGGCAAACATACTTGAAGCGATAACAAACATTTTCGCTCTCTATGATCCTGAGATTATAGCCGTTCATACGACATGTCTTTCTGAAACGATCGGTGATGACCTTAATCAGATCATCAAGAAAGCTTATCAGGAAGGCAAAATTCCTAAAGGTAAAAAAGTTTTCTATGCAAGCACCCCGAGTTTCAAAGGTTCGCATGTAACAGGTTACTCGAACATGACAACAGGTATGGTTCAGTATTTTTCTGAAAATACCGGAAAACCTTTGAAGCAGATAAACCTGATTCCGAGTTTCATCGAACCTTCGGATATGGCTGAAATCAAACGTATGACTTCAGAGATGGGAGTTAAGTTTGTAATGTTTCCTGATACATCCGGTGTAGTAAACAGTCCGATGGACGGAAAGTTTCACATGTATCCTAAAGGCGGAACGACTATCGAGCAGATAAAAAGCGCGGGAGATTCTTCTTTCACTCTGGCTTTGGGAAGAGTCGGTGCGATGAGTGCTGCCAAGCTCCTTGATACAAAATGTAAGGTTCCATGCGAGATACTCGATCTTCCGATTGGTGTACGCGGAACTGACAACTTTCTGGATAATCTCCGCAAAGTTGCGGGAGTACATGTTCCTGATTCGTTGATGATGGAACGCGGTCAGCTTGTTGATGTTATGACAGACATGAGCCAATACACATATAATAAAACAGCGGCTCTTGTGGGTGATCCGGACATTCTTGTATCAACAGCTGAGTTCTTGGTCGATCTTGGAATAAAAATTCTCTATGTGGTATCCGGTACGCCTGCTGGTCCTAAATTCGAAAGAAGAATCAAGGAAATCGCGGGAGAAGATGTTAAAGTTAAAACCGGTGCGAATGCGGACATGTTTTATTTCCACCAGCTGATCAAAGGCAACAAGCCTGATCTTATTTTCGGAAATACTTATGCGAAGTACATCGCACGCGATGAAGACATTCCTCTCATAAGAATAGGATTTCCTATCTATGACAGAGTCGGACATCAGTACATGCCTATTATGGGATATAAAGGCGGACTGCGTTTGCTTGAAAAAATTCTCTCAGCGGTTATGGACCGCCAGGACAGAGATGCTCCTGAAGAAAGATACGAGCTTGTAATGTAAGGGAGGATTCCATGATTGATTTGATTGAAGCGAGAAAGAATCAGGTTTATGTTAACAAAAAGGATTCTTTTAATATTGAGTGTGATAAGAAAAGTGTAGCAGGTTCCGTCAGTCAGCGCGCATGTGTTTTCTGCGGATCAAGAGTTGTACTTTATCCTATCGCCGACGCTCTTCATCTCATTCATGGTCCGATAGGGTGTGCTGCGTATACATGGGACATACGCGGTGCCCTCTCATCGGGACCCGAACTTCACAGAATGAGCTTCTGTACAGATCTCCGCGAAAACGACGTTATCTACGGCGGAGAAAAGAAATTATATAATGCTCTCATATCTCTCATTGAAAAATATAATCCGAAGGCTGCGTTTATTTATTCAACCTGTATTGTGGGTCTCATTGGAGACGACATAAACGCAGTCTGTCGGAGAGTATCCAGCGAAAAAAACATCCCTGTTATTCCGGTTCACTCGGAAGGTTTTAAGGGAACAAAAAAAGACGGATACCGCGCTGCATGTGAAGCTTTGTTTACGCTTACCGGATTTGATAATGAAAGTGAAGTGCCGAAGCACAGCATCAATATACTCGGAGATTTTAATCTGGCCGGCGAAAGCTGGATAATAAAAAATTATTACAAAGAAATGGGAATAGATGTTGTTTCCTGTCTCACCGGGGACGGACGCATCGATGAAATAAAGAAAGCCCACAGAGCTTCATTGAATGTTGTTCAATGCTCAGGTTCAATGACTTTTCTCGCAAAACTAATGAAAGAAAAATACGGAATACCTTTTATCCGCGTTTCATATTTCGGAATAGAAGACCTTTCGGAGGCGCTTTATGAAGTTGCCCGCTTTTTCAATGAAAAAGAAATTATTGATAAAACTTCGGAGCTTGTCGGAAGGGAACTTTCGGCGATATATCCTGAAATAATAAAATTCAGATCAAAGCTTGAAGGAAAGAAAGCCGCGATTTATGTCGGCGGTTCATTCAAGGCTTTTTCTCTGGTTAAAGCTCTCCGCCATCTTGGAATGAAAACCGAAGTGGTCGGAAGTCAGACCGGAAGCAAGGACGATTACGACTATCTCAAGGAAATATGCGACGAAGGAACAATAATCGTCGATGATACCAATCCGCTTGAGCTTTCACATTTTATCGAAGAACGCGGTGTTGATCTTTTGATCGGCGGAGTAAAAGAGCGTCCGATTGCATATAAACTCGGTATTGCATTCTGCGATCATAACCATGAACGAAAGATTCCCCTTGCCGGATTCGAAGGCATGGTCAATTTCTGCCGCGAAGTTTATTCGTCGGTATTGAGCCCGGTATGGAAATATTCACCGGCATATAGAAAACGCAAAGGAGGAATCGTATGAAAGCACAAGAGAAAGTAATAGAAAAAATAGCGGATCCCGCAAGAAATACATGCAGATTATGTGCCCCTCTCGGTGCAAGCACGGTTTTCCGCGGCATAGAAAACTGCATTCCGCTTCTTCATGGTTCGCAGGGATGTTCGACATACATCCGCCGTTATATGATAAGTCATTTCCGTGAGCCGGTTGATATTGCGTCTTCTAACTTCAGTGAGTCTGCTGCTGTTTTCGGTGGAAGAGAAAACCTTCATACAGCACTTGATAATGTCATAGGAAAGTATCAGCCGTCACTTGTCGGAATCGCAACAACATGTCTTTCTGAAACGATAGGTGATGATGTCTCCCTTTATATAAAAGAATATAATGAAAAGAGCAAATCGGATGTTCCGGTAGTGAATGTTCCTACTCCAAGTTACAAGGGTATTCATACTGACGGATACCGTGATGCTGTAATATCATGCATCAAAACCGTTTCAAAAGAAAATGAATCCGGAGATTTTATAAATATAATACCGGCCTTTGTTTCTCCTGAAGATTTACGTCATCTGAAGGAAATAGCATCGGATTTTAAAACTGATGCTGTTCTTTTTCCTGATTATTCAGAGACGCTTGATGGAGAATCATGGGAGAGTTATAAAAAAATATCACCGGGCGGAACTCTTTTAAGCGACATTGCCAGAATAAAATCCGCAAAAGCATCAATAGTAATCGGAAGCAGTTTATCGCGGAGCGGTCTTTCGGGTTCGCTGTCAGACCATCTGCCTAATTCTCATTTTATGAATCTTCCGATAGGCATTGATTTGTGCGATGAATTTTTCGGGGCGTTTGAAAAGGCAACAGGAAAACAGCTCCCGGAAAAATACAGTTCAGAACGTAACCGTCTGGTTGATTCATACATGGACGCGCATAAATACTTTTTTGAAAAACGTGCGATAATAGCCGGTGACGAAGATCTTGTTGTCTCGCTCGCGTCATTCATGTCGGAAATCGGAATCGTTCCGGTGATATGCGCTACGGGTTCTGATAATCCTGCTGCAGCAGAAATAATTAAAAAGTACGCACCTGATGCCGAAGTCATGTCAGATTCTGACTATGCGACGGTTCTTGATAAAGCCAAAGGTATGAACTGCGACCTTGTCATCGGAAGCAGTAAGGGTTTTTATCTTTCGAAGAATCTTTCGATTCCTCTGGTTCGTGTCGGATTTCCTGTTCATGACAGATTCGGTTCACAGAGAATAAAGCATCTCGGATACCGCGGCACGCAGAGCATTCTTGATAATATCGCGAATGCGATTATCGAACATAAACAAAACAGCTCAAACATAGGATACAGCTACCTGTAAGGAGGAAGATATGAGTTCAAGTGTAAATTTCGGAAATCACCCTTGTTTTAACCGGGAACTGAGACATCAAACAGGACGGGTTCATCTGCCGGTTGCTCCGGCATGCAATATTCAGTGTAACTTCTGCGACAGGAAGTATGATTGCATAAATGAATCGCGTCCCGGAGTCACAAGCACAGTTCTTACTCCGCGTCAGGCCATTACATACCTTGATTCGGTTCTCGAAAAAATACCTAATATATCCGTTGTCGGAATTGCAGGTCCGGGAGATCCGTTTGCGAATACTGAAGCCACGCTTGAGACGATGAGATATGTTCACGAGAAATACCCAGAGAAGATTTTGTGTCTTGCGACTAACGGAGTCGGGCTTCCTGATGCTGTTGAAGAAATATCAAAAATGAATATTTCGCATGTGACTGTTACCGTGAATGCTGTTGATCCGGAGATAGGCGCAAAGATTTATAAATGGGCGCGTCATGGCGGAAAAGTTTACCGCGGCATTGATGCGGCATGGTTTATCCTTTCCCGTCAGATCGAAGGTATACGCGCTTTGAAAGAAAAAGGAATAACAGTTAAAATAAATACGGTTGTTATTCCCGGTATAAATGACGCGCATGTTCAGGATATTTCAATGAGGATGCTTGAACTTGGAGCAGATGTTCAAAACTGTATTCCGCTATGTCCTGTTGCTGAAACTGAATTCGCGCACCTTACTCAGCCGACTCCTTTGGAAATGGCAAAGCTGCGTGAAGGAGCAGGGGCATATCTTCCTCAGATGAGTCATTGCGCAAGATGCCGCGCGGATGCGGCAGGTCTTTTAGGTCAGGCAAATCAGGAAGAGATTACGGAACTTTTGAGCAAAGCATCTAAATCAAACTTTACCAGTGAAAGACCATATGTCGCCGTTGCCAGCATGGAAGGAGTTCTTGTCAATCAGCATCTTGGTGAGGCCGAATTCTTACGCATATACGGAATGAAAAATGGAGTTCCCGAACTGATTGAAAAAAGGTTTACTCCCGAGCCGGGAAGCGGCGACAGCAGATGGAATGATATGGCTGAACTGATAAAGGATTGCGCTGCGCTTCTTGTAAGCGGTGTTGGAGAAAACCCGAAGAAGATAATCGAAGGATCGGGAATTAAAATATATGCCGTGGAAGGTCTGATATCTGAAGTCGCCGAGATGGTGATGAAAGGCATGGATATTCCTAAGGTAATGATGAAAACTGCCGGAAGCTGCGGTATGGGTAAAACCTGCGGCGGCACCGGAACAGGCTGCGCATAAATGCTGATAAATATACGGAGGAGAAAATGAAAAAACCAAAGCATCATATTTTCGTCTGCGCAAGTTTCCGCGCGGGCGGAGAAGCACAGGGAGTATGTGCAAAGAAAGGGAGCATGAATCTGCTTCAGTACATGGTCACTGAACTTTCCGACAGGGGAATGGCTGACTGTATGGTGTCCAGTACGGGATGCCTGAAAGTCTGCGACAGAGGACCTGCTCTTGTTGTTTACCCGGAGAACTGGTGGTACGGAAAGATTGAAAACGAAGCTATGATTGATGAAATTATCGATTCTATCGAGTCGGGAGTTCCAGCTGAAAAATATCTCATAGCTGAATGATCCGGTTTCAGCGTTTCCGGATAAAATACATACCGGAAATGCTGAAATTGGTTTTGAAGGAGGAAGAATGGCTAACGATTGGAAGAAGTACTATGATGAAGGTCTGGCTTATATGAATTCTCTGAAGAAACATATTGATGCCGGAAAAAATTTCTCACCCGAACTTAAATATAATATCTGCACTATGGGAATGGAGAAATTTTTTATTTCAATTTTGATTTATTATGAGATGATTCCTTTTCATCACACACTGAACGCCCTAGCGCAGGATGTAATGGAGTTTCACGATATGGAACCCCGTCTTGTTGATAATTTAAATAAGATTGATTCTTTTCAGGATATGTGTTCGCTCGAAATACCTAAGCCCAGGGTTTTTACAAAAGAAGAAATTGAGCTGACTGAAAAAACTTTTGAAGAAATATATAATCTCGCTAAGCTGATATTGTACGGAAGGAATGGAGAGGATGGTGATTCAAAAAAGGAAAGTGCGGTTTCTTGATACGACTTTGCGTGACGGTCTGCAGTCGCCGTCTGTTCATTTTCAGGACAAGGCGAAAATTGAATTGGCATGCGCGCTTGAACACGCCGGAATTGATGTAATCGAAGCCGGTTTTCCGTCTTCTTCAAAGAATCAGTTTGATGTGATAGATGCGGTTTGCGGTGAAGTTAAATGCACAGTAGCGGCAATGGCGAGAATGAATGAAAAAGATATCGCTATATGCGCGCAGGCATTGCGCCGCTCTTCATCCGGATGCATTCATATCAGTGTTCCCGCTTCAAGGTATCTGCGCGAATCAAAGACTGGTCTTGATACTGCTTCAACAATCAGTCTTGCATTAAAATCGCTGAATCTCATCAAATCACATGGATATATCGCGGAAGTCGGAATCGAAGACGCAGGCCGCACGGAATATTACTTTGTTAAAGAACTCTGTACGGCTTTATCTGACAATGGAGCGGATATAATAAATATTGCCGATACTTCCGGTTTTATGCAGACTGATGAATTCGCCTCACTTGTGAGAAATCTATATTTATCAATACCGCGTTTTAATTCCGGCGAAACAGTTATGAGCGTTCATTGCCACAATGATTTCGGTCTTGCAGTTGCTAATACTCTTGCAGGTGTCTATAATGGAGCGGGTCAAGTTGAAACAACAATCGGCGGTGTCGGCGAGCGATCGGGAAATGCACAGTTTGAGGCAGTCTATGCAGCACTTGAAGAAAGAGCTGATTATTATAATGCTGAAACAAATATTAAAAAAAAGTCGGTTGCTTCATTGTGTGAGCTTGTAAGAAAGCATTCATGTTTAGTTGTACCTGATTCTATACCGCTTTCAGGCAAAAATTCTTTTCTGCATTCATCAGGAATTCATCAGAAAGCTCTAATAAAAGCTAAGAATTCATATTCGATTATAAATCCCGAAGATTACGGTTTTGATAAAGACAGATTTTCTTTAACTGTTTTTTCAGGTTCCGGAGCTTTTGTATTTTACATAAAGGAACTTTGCGGATTAGAAATTAGTGAGGAGACTGCATCAATATATCTTTCTGAATTAAAAAATGAATATCATTCAAAGGGAGCAATCAGTGCGACTGATGTTTTAAGTTATGTTTATAAGAAGGGAATATTTACCGGAGAATTATGGTTTCTTTCTTCAATCAAATCATATGAAGAGAATGTGCCCGGTGAGGTTTTGCTCGAAATTGAATTAAAATCAATAAAAAAATCAAAATTAAAATGCGCGGCTTCCGGCAGTGATTTCGCAGATGTTTCAGTAAAAATTATAAAAGATTTATTCAATGAAGAGATAGAAGTAATTCAGGCACAGACATATTCTTTCGGTTTGCCGGGCAGTATTAATTATAAATGTGATCTCAAAGCGTTATTTGCAGGTAAAGTTTATATTTCATCTCATATTGCCGGAAGAGTTTCAGAATCTGTTTTCAACGCCTTTCTTGATGTTCATAACCAAATCGGAGGATGTGATGCGTGAAGTGCTGATAGAAAAAGCAGTTGCGGGAGATGCTCCGCTTCTTGCAGAAATGATAAATAAACTTTTTGATATTGAAAAGGATTTTAAATCGGATATAGCGAATCAGATAAACGGAATTATAATGCTCATTAAAAAAGAGCAGGCTGTAGTTTTTAAAGCAGTATATGAAGACAAAATTATCGGAATGGTTACAGGTCAGCTGGTTGTATCTACCGCTTCGGGAGGATATTCCGTTCTTCTTGAGGATCTTTTTGTCGAACCTGATTACCGCCTTGTCGGTACCGGAAAAAAACTTCTTAAAAGCATAATTTCCTGGGCTCATCAAAAAGAGGCGCGGAGAATTCAGCTTGTTGCGGATGAAACGAATTCTTCTGCCGCATCATTTTATACCGCAATGGGCTTTTCGCCAAGCCGGATGACGGGATGGTATCAGTATCTCTAAATGCTACAAAGAAGCGCATTAAAGAGATATTGAAGCGTTCTGTTAAATCAAAGTTAATTTGTTATAATACAAGGTTGTTTTTTCTATTTTTTCTTTATGATATAAGTGTCTTTTTGTTAATTGTGCGCAGGTGAATATATGGCGCAGAACAGCAAAAACAAGGAAATCAACGAGCTCAGTCTTCTGTTTGATATCAGCCGCAAGCTAAATGAGACAATGGATATTAAAAGTCTCATCCGTCCTGTTCTTGAGATGATGGCGGAAAAACTTGAAATGATGCGCGGAACTGTAACAATTCTCAATAGAAAAACTGGCGAGTTGTTCATTGAAGAAGCATACGGTCTTTCGGATGATGAAAGAGAAAAAGGAAAATATAAAATCGGCGAAGGCGTTACCGGAAAGGTTTTTGACACAGGAAAGCCTGTTGTAATTCCGAGGATATCTGATGAACCGATGTTTCTTGATAAAACAGGTTCGCGGAAAAAACTGAATAAATCAGACATTACTTTTATATGTGTGCCTGTTATTGCTGATAACGAGGTTATCGGAACCCTTTCTGCGGACAGACTTTTCAGCGACAGTGTTGCCCTGGATGAAGATTTAAGACTTTTAACAATAATAGCTTCAATTATATCGCAGGGTGTCAGGCTTCGGCAGATTGCCGGCGAAGAAATGGACAAGCTCAAAGATGAAAACATGCGTCTTACCGATCAGCTCCGTGAAAAACACGGTATGGGGAATATAATCGGTAACTCGAAAATCATGCAGGGAGTCTATTCTCTAGTTGAAAAAGTCGCTTTGACGAATACAACCGTTCTTATTCTCGGTGAAAGCGGTGTCGGAAAAGAAAAATATGCTAATGCTATTCATTTTAATTCAAACCGCGCCAATGCGCCTCTTATAAAAGTTAACTGCGCGGCATTGCCTGAATCACTTATTGAAAGTGAACTTTTCGGTCACGAGAAAGGATCTTTTACCGGCGCGATGAGTACAAGAAAAGGCCGCTTCGAACTTGCCGATAACGGAACTATCTTTCTTGATGAAGTCGGCGAGCTGCCGCTTTCGGTTCAGGTTAAGCTTCTGAGGGTGATACAGGAACGTGAGTTTGAAAGAGTCGGCGGAAGTGATACGATAAAAGTAAATGTGCGGATAATCGCCGCAACGAACAGGGATATGCGTGAACTTATCTGCGCGGGAAAATTCCGTGAGGATTTGTATTATAGACTGAATGTTTTTCCGATCATCATTCCGCCGTTACGCGAAAGAAAAACTGACATAATGCTGATAGCCGATTATTTTGTTGAAAAATATTCGGCTGAACACGGAAAGAAGGTTACACGTATTTCGACTGATGCTATAAACATGCTTGTATCGTATCATTGGCCGGGAAATGTCCGTGAACTTGAAAACTGCATTGAGCGCGCGGTTATTCTGAGCAATGACGGAATTGTTCACGGTTATCATCTTCCTCCAAGTCTTCAGACCGGCGAAAAAGCCGATGAAGACAGAAAACGGTCTCTTGATGAAATGATTTCTAAATTTGAAGAAGAGCTGATAATAGATGAATTGAAACGTTCTTCCGGAAACATTGCACTCACGGCAAGATCCCTTTCGGTATCCGAAAGAGTAATGGGTCTAAGGATCGCAAAATACGGAATTGATGTTTCACTTTATAAAAACTGAATTATTTCAGAGATATTCGGTATTTCTTTTCCATGTATTCGGGATTATAGGAGCTCTTCGCCTGACGCAGTGACTGAAGACCGAGATCCTGCTCGAAGTTAAGATATTTGCATTTATCAACAAGACTCTTGGCGTATTCGTTGAAAATGAACTGATATGAACCCTTGTAGCCTGGAACTGTTTTTGCGAAATGCAGAACGTGAGTGTCATCGGTAAGTTCTTCGCCGAGAATGTAACCGATCGGATTATTGTCCGAGAAGAAAATCATCCCTTCAAGATTAAGCTCATCAAAAAGATTAAGCGCTTCTATCGCTTCGGCTGAATCTGCAGATGATTCTCCGGATAGAGAAGAACTCCATTCGTGAACGATTTTTATTGCAGCGTCGGTATTATCTTTTGTGATGGGTTCTCCGCGGCCTCCGTGAATTTCGTGAAACTGTTTCAATAGATTTCTTTTGCTGTGAAGCTTTCTTCCTGCGAAAGAAGCAATTTTTTCTGTAAGATAAATATAGTCGGAATCGTTTTCATCGTGAGTAATTAAAAATTCATCAGGATTGAAAAGCGGAAGCCATTCTTCAGGCACGGGATATATGATTCCTTCAGTTTCGATAAGCATCTTCAAAAAATCAATATCCGGTTCGGATTTTTCACATAAAGGAAGAAAGAAGTTTTTTTTATCAAGCGTCAGTCCTGTTATCCGAAGACATCCGTCATGATCGACAAATTTATATTTATGGGAATTTCTGAAAAGGTAGAGATTTGCAAAACTGAATTCAGAAAGACGCGAACTGACTCCGCGCAGTCTTTTGTAAAGTTTTTCCCTGTGAGACATGGATAGTTCTTCTATCAGTTCTGCCATTACTTTGCCCTTCCTTCAACAAATTGTCTGATAAACGTATTTTCGTGACGCATAAGTTCTTCAGGTATTCCGTCAAAAATAACAAAACCCTCATGAAGCATCACCACACGATGAGCGATCCGCAAAACTGATTCCATGTCGTGAGTTATAACGATGGAAGTTATAGCGAATTTTTCATTCATCTCGGAAATCAGTCTGTCGACCGAACCTCCGGTAATAGGATCTACTCCGGTTGTCGGTTCATCGTAAAGCATAATTTCGGGTTTCATTGCGAGCGAACGCGCAAGTGCCGCGCGTTTCTGCATTCCGCCTGAAAGTTCCGGAGGCATTTTATCTTCAATTCCCGAAAGTCCGACTTTTGCAAGCAGATCCGGAACTATATGAGAGATTTCATCTTCAGAAATTCCTTTGCGTCTTATTCCGAAAGCTACATTGTCAAAGATATTCATTGAATCAAAGAGTGCGCCCATCTGAAAAAGAACCCCGAATTTTGAAGCACATGCGGCTCTTTCATCACCTGTCATAGCTGTAAACTCTTCTCCGTCAACGAATATGCGGCCGGAATCGGGAGCCATGAGGCCTGCAAGATGTTTGAGTATTACTGATTTTCCGGTACCGCTTTTGCCAACGACGCAGAGAATTTCTCCTCTTTTTACATCAAACGATACATCTTTCAGCACCTGTTTGGTGCCGAAAGATTTGCGCAGGTTTTCTATTGATACGTGAACAGAGCTTTGCGGAATGATTGAATCCGCTGACACTTTTATTTCACCATTTCGCGGAATTGTCTGAACAGATATTCCGAATCATGTGGTCCCGGAGCGGCTTCCGGATGATACTGCACGCAGAATATCGGAAGCTTTTTGTGACGGAAGCCTTCTACTGTATTGTCATTGAGATTTAAGTGAGTCATTTCGAGATCTTTGACTTTTTTGAATGAATCCATGTCGACGGCAAAGCCGTGATTCTGGCTTGTTATTTCAACCTTGTCAGTCATAAGATTTTTAACCGGCTGATTTCCACCACGGTGACCGAATTTCAATTTGTAAGTTTTTGCGCCGAGTCCAATGCCGAGCAGCTGATGGCCGAGGCAAATTCCGAAACATGGAATCTGACTTTTTACGATGTCTGCAACAAGAGCCGGAGCGCACTGTACGGCACCCGGATCTCCCGGACCGTTAGAAAGGAAAACTCCTTTTACTCCGTCTTTTAGGACTTCGGCAAAGCTCATTGATCCCGGATATACCCTTACGGAAAATCCATGAGAGTCGAGAAGGCGGAGTATATTTGTTTTAACTCCGAAATCCATGACCGCTATCAATGGCTTGTCTTTTGAGTGATCTCCGAAATTGTATACATAACCGGTTGAAACTTTTGATGCAAGATCCAATCCGTTCATCGAAGGATGAGCCTTTAATCTTTCCTGGGCGCCTTCTGTGGAAAAGAATATTCCGCCTTTTAGAGCTCCCTTGTCGCGTATGTGAAGAGTGAGTTTTCTTGTGTCGATTCCTTCTATTGCAGGAATTCTGTATTCTTTGAGATAGTCGCCGAGAGAAGAAGATGATCTGAAATTGGAATGGCGTTTCGCGTATTCTTTTACGGCGAAACCTGCTACCTGAACCTTTGATGATTCGATATCCTCCGGATTAACTCCGTAGTTTCCGATCATCGGGTATGTCATTGTTACAATCTGACCGCAATATGAGGGATCTGTGAGAACTTCCTGATAACCGCTCAGTGAAGTGTTGAAAACGACTTCTCCGAGGTTTTCGCCTTCATAGCCGAACGATTCCCCCTCGAAAACACTGCCGTCTTCAAGAATCAAATATGCTTTTTTTCCCATAAATTTCACCTGACCCGGATTTTTAACATTTGGAGATTGAGCCTGTTTATTGTCAAATTAATTTCACCGGTATTCGATTATGATATTGTTTTAAACATGTACGGTTAATAAACCGCCTTAATGCGGTTTGACTTTTTGTTTAGAAGCAAAAATGTTCACAACTGTTTTATTTAAATAATCGGGATTAGGAAATTCGTGGTCATCATTCATGAAAATCCCGAATCCGGATTCATGGTATGTGTGATAGTTGTAGTTTATTTTTCCGGCGGTAAGGATGTCAAGCATGTCAGAAAGCCAGCGCTCTCCTCCGCGGTTTTCTCTAAAGGTATCAGCATATACTCCGAACTCACCAAGGTACAGAGGAACATTTCTTTTTTTTGAAAATCTGATATATTCGTCAACTATTGCCTTGAGTCCATCTTTATTCCAGCTATAAACGAGATCGCAACCGTAATAGTCAATTCTGAAGCGTACAATTGCTCCTTTTTGAATATTACTTCCCTTAACTTTTCCTGAAATTCTGTAAGTGCTTCCGTTATTGATGATAAATTTTAATGAATCAAGAGTTGCAACCGCGTCATCAGTTGTTCCGCTTGCAGTCAGACAGTTGCCTGTGACGGCGCCGTCGATATTTGACTCAGAACTGATTTTTCCTGAATTATTTCTGCTCCAGAAATGCCAGCCTTTGTCGCCGTCAATGGAGGATGTTATTGTTTTTATTTTCTTACCGGCAGAATTGAACTCTTCTATTGTTATCTCATCTATCCATAATTTGCCGCTTCTGCCTATGTTCTGCACTTGAATAACGGGTTTACCGATTTTATATTCCTTTTTTATCGGTTTTACATTATTGCTGATTAGAGTTTTCCATTCAAAACTGCCGCTTCCCGCTTCAGGATTCCCTTCAGAAAATCCCAGCCATGTTTCTCCTTCTGCATTTATTCGTGATGAATCCGGATACACTGCAAATTTATTTTTGAACAATGGAATCCAACTGGCATTCTGATGAGTGAATTCTATCGGACTGTAGGCGTGATATTCATATATTATATTTTTTTTAGGGGCAGGATCTTTGATTTCAGGAAAGTACATATTCTCCCGGTCCGAAGGTGAGGGCGCAAACTTGAGCCAGTTAACCCTTTCGATAAAGAGAATATGATTCGTGTCAACCGATCTGACAGCATCGGTTATTTGCTGAGCGAGATCTTTCCATTGTTCGCAGCTTTTATTGGGAACGGGTTCGTTTAAAAGTCCATAACCGATAATAATATCTTCATTACTGTATCTTTTCGCGATTTCTTTCCATAGTACTGTAAGACGCGCGCGGCATTCGGGATTTGTCCAAAGTTCATCACCATTACCGTTTGATTGAAAACCGCCCTGCGGAACATGCATATTGAGAACAATATAGATGCCGTGTTTTCGGGCCGCGGCAATGTTTTTATCAATCCAGTCAAACCCTGACTGTTTATATATGTATGGTTTTGAATCGTTTTCAAAAAGCCCGTAATTTAAATAAAATCTTACCGAGTTGAATCCCATAGATTTAATCCGCGCGAAATCATCGGGACCGTGATGTGTAAAGCGTTCGCTGGTTTGCGGATTTGACCAGACATGGTTTCCTAACGCGATTCCTTTAATTATGAAAGGCTTCCCGTTTGGAGTTTTCAACAGCATGCCGTCAACTTGAATGAACTTATTCTTTCCGCCCGGTATGCCCGGATAATCAGGCCATTCTATTTTGTCCGAGGTCAAGGATATTCTATTTAGAAATATTGACAAAGATATAAGAGTTAATTTAAAAATAAGTTTCATGATTCATTCCCTTTAGTTTATGTTTTCATGACTTTCAATGAAAATATAAAAAAATATATTCATTATTTTTTTTCATTGTCTCTAAAATGCTTTCACAATATATGACTTTATTATAATATTTGTGCTGCTATAATCAAGCAGAAAAGATTTATTTGTTTTTTAGTGCTGAAAATAAAAAAAGGAATATTATGAAAGCAAGTGTTATTCTGGCTCATCCGTATGATAAAAGTTTTAATCACGCGATTTTTGACTCAATCTGCTCAAGGCTCGGGAAGCTCGGTGTTGAAGTTTTTGCTCATGATTTGTATGCTGAAAAATTTAATCCGGTAATCACATGTGAAGAGCTAGGTTCTGACTGTTCAAATGATCCTCTTGTTAATAAATACGCTGATGAACTTATGAAATCTGATATTATTTTTTTCATTCATCCGAACTGGTGGGGCCAGCCGCCTGCTGTTCTTAAAGGTTATATAGACCGCGTTATCCGGCCTCCCCATGCGTATGATTTTCCGGAAGGGGATTCCGGCGGCGGGCTTCCGGTTGGCAAACTCAAGGGTAAAACCGGAATAGTTCTGAATACGTCCAATACGGAAGAAGACCGTGAGAATAATTATTTTCATGACCCTCTTGAGAATATCTGGAAACAGTGTGTTTTTGCATTTTGCGGAATAGAAAAATATTACCGGAGAATGTTCCGCATAATTGCTGATAGTTCTATAGAAGAAAGAAAGATGTGGCTTGCCGAAGCGGAAATTATTGCCGAAAAAGCCGTAAAAGAACAAATCTGATGCTGAATTGATATTATAGATGTCCGGTTTAAAATCATTGAAAAATGAGTATTATGTGATATAATTTGGTTCTGGATTTCGAGGTGCGATATGGATAAAATGAAAATTGCTTTTTTTGATTCAAGAAAGTACGATATTGAATCTTTTGAAAATATTAACAAAGAATACGGCTTTACGCTGAAGTTTTTTGAGGATCATCTGTCAGCGGATACTCTTCCTCTGGCAAAAGGTTATGATGCAGTATGTCTTTTTGTTAACGACCCGGTCAGAAAGGATATGGTTGACGGACTTCTTGATGCGGGAGTTAAGCTGATTGCTCTAAGATGTGCCGGATATAATAATATAGACCTTCAGGCTGTTTATGGTAAAATTCATGTTGTGAGAGTTCCAGCATATTCTCCGTATGCCGTTGCTGAACATGCCGCTGCTCTGATTTTGACATTGAACAGAAAAACGCATAAATCTTATATCCGCACAAAGGATAATAATTTTACAATCGGCGGGTTTAAGGGTTTTGACCTTTATGGAAAAACTGCCGGTGTAATCGGTACGGGGAAGATCGGGCGTATTATGTGCGGCATTCTCAAAGGTTTCGGAATGCGTGTTCTTGCTTTTGATTCATACAAAGATGAAAAAGCAGCTGCTGAAATCGGTTTTGAATACGCCGATATCAATACAATTTACCGCGAATCCGATATAATAACTCTTCACTGTCCGTTGACGCCTGAAACTGAGTATCTGATAAACGCGGATTCTATTTCAAAAATGAAGCCGGAAGTAATGCTTATTAACACGAGCCGCGGAAAGCTCATCAATACGAAGGATCTTATAGAAGCTTTGAAGCAGAAAAGGGTAGGTTATGCCGGCCTTGATGTTTATGAGGAAGAAAGCGATTACTTTTTTGAGGATTATTCAGACAGCGTAATTGATGATGATATTCTGGCGCGGCTTCTTACGTTTCCGAATGTGCTTATAACAGCTCATCAGGCTTTTTTTACAAAAGAAGCTCTGGAGAATATTGCCAGGACAACAATGGACAATATCAAAAAGTATTTTGAAGAAGGTGTTCTTCCGAATGAAATATGCTATAGATGCGGCCAGGGAACATCATCGTGCTCAAAAATAAAAACCGGACGGTGTTTTTAGGGCAATTCGTGCTTGACACTCTTTTTTGGGATATATACTTATATTGAACTGATTATTTCGTTGAGCCTATTTAAAATTGAACAATATCTGGGTGCATTATGGCTGAAAATAAAAAAAAGCGTTTCATGATTCCTATAAGCTTGAAGATGATATTCATCATTTCGCTTATCATTATTCTGTCTTTTTCTCTTCTGACGTATATTTCGACATATCTATTTACTTCAGATAGTGAACGAAATATTGAGAGTAACACGATACAGAATGCGAATCTTATTTCCCAGAAGGTAAAAACTGATTTTCTTTCTGTAATTGAAAAAAGTAAAATTGCAATTCTGGCCGTAAATGACGAAGGAACCGGTGCGGCTTCGGCTAAAGCCGATTCTGATCCGGGTAACGATTCGGCCCTTTTTTCTTCTCTTCTTTTCAAAAGAGATCCGAATATGATTTATATCGGTATATTGAGAAATGAAAAAGGTTCTGTTAAAGAAACTAAAAAGCTGTATAATGAAATTCTACTGGCCGATTCGGGACTTGATTCTGATATTTTTCAGAAAATACTTGAGTCTGAAAAAGAAAGTGTTTTCAGTTCAATCAACGGTGCGGATTTTGCATTAAATCTTTCTTCTTATTTTGGAAGCGGTGTAATCGGAATTATTATTCCGTATGAATCCGACAGCCGCGCAGCCCTCTGTATAATGTTTTCAAATGAAAAAGTATATGACGCTGTAAAATCTCCTGACCTCATCAAGTCATTCCTTGTAAACGGCCGGGGAGAACTGCTTGCTCATTATGACAAAAAAATGGTTATAGAAAACGGCTCTGTCGCGGATCTGCCTATTGTCAAAAAAATGCTTAAGAGCACCATCAATACCGAGAAAATCGAATATGTTGACTCCAATTCAAAAACATGGCTTGGAGCATATAATAAAACAGGTTTTTCTGATACAGGTGTTATTTCAATAGTATCAAAAGAACAGGCATTCGGGATGGTTAGGAAACTTCAGAAACAGACTGTTCTGATTGCCCTGATAGTGCTTAATCTGGCGATCCTTTTTGTTTATTTTTTCTCAAAGACGATAACAAAACCTATACGGAAACTTGTTTCTATTTCAAGTGAAATCAGAAACGGTAAATTTGATATTTCTGTTAAGTCGAAATCCCGTGATGAGATAGGTATTCTGTCGGAATCATTTGAAGATATGGCGAGAGGACTTGCCGAACGTGAAAAAATGAAAGACGCCTTCGGAAAATTCGTCAACAAAGAAATTGCGGATATGATTCTCAAAAATGAACTTAAACTCGGCGGAGAAAGAAAAACCGCAGCTGTATTTTTTTCAGATATACGTTCTTTTACGGCTATTTCGGAAAATCTTCAGCCGGAAGAAGTCGTGGATTTTCTAAACGAATATATGAGTGTCATGGTTGATTGTGTTAATAAAACAAACGGTGTCGTTGATAAATTTATAGGCGACGCGATTATGGCAGTTTGGGGAACTCCTATTTCCAGGGGGAATGATACTGCAAATGCTGTTGAAGGCGCTCTCATGATGAGAGAAGCTCTTAAGAAATTCAATAAAGGCAGGGGAAGCGCAAAAAAACCTGTTATAAATATCGGTTGCGGAATAAATACAGGACCTGTTCTTGCCGGTCAGATAGGTTCTCATGACAGAATGGAGTATACGGTTATCGGTGATACTGTTAATCTTGCGTCAAGGATAGAGTCACTCAATAAGCCTTTCTGCACGGATATTCTGATTTCGAGTGATTCATATAATCTTGTGAAAGATCTTTATCTTTGCACACCGATGGAAAAAATAACAGTGAAGGGCAAAAAGGATCCGCAGCAGATATATGCCGTCATTTCCAGAAAGAGCGACACAAAGGGACCAAGGACTCTAAAAGAACTCAGAGAATATGTTGGAATAAAATATGTTCCGCTTAAATCTTTTGATCCTAATTCCAAAGAAGAAAAATATGCGATTGTTAAATAAAGATTTTTTTGTTGTATGTATTAGCGGAGCAATAATTGCTTTTTGCGCGTATCTTCTATATCTTGACATAAATTCTCATATGCTCAGAGATGAAAAAAACGCTATTGCATCGATAACTTTCAGAAAAAGAATTGCTCAGAGACGTTACTCGGATAATTCCGTTTGGGAAGAGCTTTCAAATCATTCGCCTCTTTTTAATTATGATTCGATACGAACAGATGATGATTCAAGCGCAGTAGTTACATTTAAAGACGGCGGTGAGATTGACATAGATGCCAATTCCATGATTATTATAATTAAGGAAGGTTCTACTCTCAAAGTTAATTTCGAAAGCGGAAATATATCTGTAAAAAAAGGTACCCTGGCTATCAGTGTTAAAGCAGATAAAACATCCTTTGGTTTAAAGAATGGAAGACTCAGTGTAACAAAAGACTCCGGCAATGTGTCTGCAGAAATTTCAGGCGGTTCAGCTGATGTAGATTCGGCCGGTGTACTTTCTGATGCAAAATCATATGTTTTTTCGGACGGACTGGCGAAAATAGAAGATAAGACAATTCTCTTGAAATCTCCGGCTGATAGTGAAAAAATTATTACAGTTGCAGATAAGGGTAATGTTTCATTTAATTTTGAAGGAGCTGATTCGCCGGTTATTGAAATTTCCAGGGCAAGAAATTTTTCCGCAATTTATAGAACCATTCCTTCCAAAGGCAGTTCAATTACAGCATTGCGTGAAGGAACTTACTACTGGCGGGTTGTAGACAAAAATAACAAATCTGAAATCAGAAGATTTTCTGTTATATCGGATACTCCGGTTAAGGCAGTTTATCCTGAAAATAATTCCAAGGTGCTCGTCAGCAATTCTGAACCGGCTTTTATGGCTAAATGGTCAGGTGCAGAATATGCAGTCTCGTTTGATGTAACAATAGCCTCCGACCCTATGATGAAAGACGTCGTCAAGTCATTGAAAACTTCATCCCGGTTTATTTCTTTAGAGCTTCTTTCTGAAGGTAAATATTACTGGAATGTCAGAGCTGATTATTCAGGCGGTTTTATTGATTCACGAGTGTCTTCGTTTACTACAGTAAAGCATGAGAATTTATTTCCGCCCGATTTAATTTCTCCGCTTGATATGGCTAAAGTATCAGTTTCTGCCGTTAAAACAGGTAAAATAAGATTCAACTGGAAGTCTTCGTCGAAGAAATATAAAATAGACATTGCGAAGGATTCATATTTTGCAGAAAAGATCTTTTCAAAGGAAATTGCATCAAATACGGAAGTTCTGCCTTTGGACACATCAGCCGGCAAATATTATTGGCGTGTTGCTGCAATAGATTCCAAAGGAAAGGAATCAGAATTTTCTGAAGTGCGCGAAATAAATATTGTAGATTCTTTTGATATTCAACTGGTTTCTCCGCGTCCGGGACATATTGCGAGCATGGGATTGTTGCGTTTCAGATGGAGCGATAAAAATATAGGCTCGTTATATAAAATAGAGATTTCCAGGGACAATAATTTTAAGGATATTATTTATTCTTCAACTTCAATAGAAAGATATTCTGATATAAACATAAATAATCCTGGAAAATATTTTTGGAGAGTATTTCTTTTAGCAGGCGATGAAAGTATATCCGCTGAAAGTAAGATTGAAGATTTTAGAATTCCGGATAGTCTGCAGCCTCCGGTAATTATTTCTCCTTCAGAGGGTTTGGTTTTTGATTCGGCTTCTGACAAACCTTTAAATATCAGCTGGAAAAAAGTTGCCGGTGCCAATGGTTATTCGGTTTCATTAAAGCACATCGTCGGCGGTGAGGAATATTTATTATTTTCGGAGAAAACAAACAAAAATTCGCTTACTGTCAAAAATATATCAAAATTGAAAATTGGGAAAATTAGAGCCGAAGTTAAATCTGTTAATGTTAAGAAAGGCGAAATTGTTGCCGAAAGTAAGCCGGATACAGTTGTTTTTGAATTTAAATTATCCGAATTGCTTGCTGCTCCTGAAATCAGAACTCAAGGTTTAATCTATGTTAAATAAAATCTGCCGCATCTGGTTTTGTTCTGCGGCGTTTATAATTATATCTTTTAACATTTTTGCGCAGAGTCCTCCTTCCCTAAAATGGGGACAGGTTGAAGGAGCTTCGTCATATTTTCTTGAAATCCGCGACAAATCGGACAAAATTATTTTTTCAAAAAAAGTTTATTCAACCTATCAGAATATCACATTTTTAGCTCCGGGCAGTTATGAGTTCCGTGTAGCTGCAGTTAACAAATATAATCAGATGGGGAAAAAATCCAGATGGGCGAAAATTAAAATTGAAAGGGCTCTTATACCTTCTTTTGATTCTTCGTCTTTTGTTACTGTGAGTTCAAATGAAAAAAATAAACCTGTAAGCATAAAAGGATCGGGTTTTACCGAAAAAACAGAATTCTTTTTGGTTAAAGGCGACAGCAGAGTTAAACTGAAGTCAAGTTACGTTTCTTATAATGAAGCTGTCATTTATCCTGATTTGCCGGATGACGCAACGGGTAGCTATAAAATCACAGCTCTTAATCCAAACGGTTTTAAAAGTGATCAATATCTTGAAATCGTTATAGATAACAGCAAAGTATTGCCTGAACTTGATGAATTGTCTCCGGAAAAAGTTGAAACCGGAAGCAAAACAGCTTTTAAAATTGTGATCAAAGGAAATAACATTACAGCGAATACTAAATTCGTCATTTCTTCTTCATCGTATAATCAAAATTTTTATCCTCTAGCAAGCACTGGAATAAGCGCAGAAATAAATCTGCCGGCGGATATTCCTGCAGGAAAGTATTCCGTTACTGCTGTTAACCCTGACGGCGGACGCTCCTTAAAACAGCTTAAATTTGCCGTAACTGAAAAGAAAATTGATGAAGAACCTTTTCTCTACATTACAGTGTTTCCGATTTACAATTTAATTGTCGGCAGCTGGAAGGATTATTTCGAAAATTCATACACATCTTTCGGGGCGGCTGTGTCATTTCCTCTGGCGCGTTTGTTTTCAAAAGATTCATTTATGGGAAAGCTTTCTGTTGAATTCGAGGGCGACTATGTGAAATATACGGCTAAGAATGTTTCTAATATTGTCGACCGTAAAATGTATAATATGTCCGGCGGGGGAGGTTTGGGTTATTTATTATATCAAAACGACTTATCTAAATCCGCCCGTTTTGAAATGATACCGCGGGTCACCGCAGGTTTTGTTTATACTTCGCTTGAAACAAAAGTTTTGAATGAAAAAAAAGTAACAAACTCTGTTGATCCTTATATGTCATTGTCTTATTCTTTCAGGTTTCTATTTGCAGAAAAATTTATTGTGGAACTCGTTCCGGAATATAAAAATTATTTTTATAAAACCAAAATGCTCCAAGACGTAAGAGCTTCTCTCCGTCTCGGTTATGCTTTTTAATCAAATAGTTTTTAATGATGAAGATATGTTAACGGCAGGTTTCCCTGCCGTTTTTTATTTGCTATTTAATCATTTCAGAAAGCTTAACCTTTGCGGAAGCAATTGCTTCATCGGCTTTTGAAAAATCCTTTCCGCCGGCCTGAGCCATGTCTTTTCTTCCGCCTCCGCCTCCTCCGAGAATAGGAGCAACTGCCTTAATCAAAGCTCCGCTGTCGGCGCCTTTTGAAACTGCAGCTTGAGTTGCAGCCGCTACAATGATGACCTTTCCTTCAAAAGAAGAAATCAGAATAAGCGCGCAGTCCGAAGATCTTTCACGTATTAAATCGGCGAGAGTCTTGAGATCATCACCTGAAAGGTTTTCAATCTTTGAAGTGATGACGTCAGTTCCTTTGATTTTTTCTGCTGAAGAAAGGAGACTCTGTGCGGTATCCGCCAGTTTACCTTTGCTGAATCCGGCAAGTTCAGCCTCAAGGTCTTTATTCTTCTGCTGAAGATCTTTGATTCTCTGAGAAAGATCCTTTTCCGCGCAATTTACAATCGAAAGAGCACCTGACAATGATTCGTTAATCTGTGCGAATCTGTCGAGTACGCCTTTTAATGTAAGACCCTCGATTCGGCGTATTCCGGCTCCGGGGCTTGATTCCTTGAGAATCTTGAAGACGCCGATTTTACCTGTGTTGTCTACATGAGTTCCGCCGCAAAGCTCGGTGCTGAAAGAACCGGCTTTTACCACGCGGACATTGTCTTCGTATTTTTCGCCGAATTCAGCCATCGCACCTGTTTTGAGCGCATCTGCAAGATTCATCATCTGCGTAGTTACAGGAAGATTTTCCCAAATTTTTGTGTTAACAATATTTTCAACGCGTGAAATTTCATCAGCAGTCATTGCTTCGAAATGTGAAAAGTCAAATCGCATTCTTTCGCTTTCGACCATTGAACCTGCCTGCTTAACATGCGTTCCGAGAACTTCGCGAAGAGCCGCCTGAAGAAGATGTGTTACGGTGTGATTCGCGCGAGTAAGATTTCTTCTGACAGAATCGATTTCTGCAGTGACTTTATCGCCTTTTTTAAAACTTCCTGATTCAACTGTTCCGAAATGAACAAATGTCTTATTTACTTTTTTAACTTCTGATACTTTAAACACGGCGTTTGAAGTTTTGATGAAACCTGTATCGCATGACTGTCCGCCGCTTTCTGCATAGAACGGAGTTTCTGCGAGAACCATATATGCTTCATTACCTGATGAAACGGAATCAATAATGCTTTTGCCGTCAGAAATTGAAATGATTTTGCTTTCGCTTGAATCTTCATCGTAACCTTTGAAAACAGTTGCTCCGCAGGTTTTTGAAAGCTCATTCATCGCGTTATCGAACGAAGCGTCGGAAGCTTTCCAGCTCTGTTTTCCGCGCTCGCGTTGTTTGTTCATCTCGTCTTCGAATTCCTTCATGTTGACGGAAATTTCTTTTTCGAGAGCGATCTCGCTTGTCATCTCTACCGGGAAACCGAATGTATCGTATAAAAGGAACGCATCTTTTCCGCTGATGACTTTTCCGTTTTTTATAGCTGATTCAATTATTTCATCGAGCTTGGTCATACCATTTTCAAGCGTGTCAAGGAAACGCTTTTCTTCGCCTTCGAGAACGTTCTGAACGTTTTTCTTCGCTTCAGTAATTTCGGGATAGAATTCGCCGAGAAGCG
>Ga0208459_1000500_pt1 | contig 43365 bp, 43 predicted proteins | sample AD_UKC087_MetaG_FD_184433 | JGI IMG/M metagenome (GOLD analysis project Ga0208459, IMG submission 184433) | Active sludge microbial communities of municipal wastewater-treating anaerobic digesters from USA - AD_UKC087_MetaG (SPAdes) (version 2) | ecosystem: Engineered > Bioreactor > Anaerobic >... | reverse complement strand
CCGGAGATGGATTTTTTCATCCTGCCCGTTACCGGGCATTTGCTTTCTTCGGTCATGTGCCCCTCCTTTCCTGAAATTTTACGTTAAGTATGGTTTCCCTTTTTACGATGTTCGCCTTCCATAATCTGGAATGGTTCTGAATTGTCATGTGAGCCACTTACCGCGCTTTTTTCATTATTCATTGAACATGTTTCTGGGCTGCGCGGTAAGAAAATCAGTCTGGGCGCTTCAGGCAATCCCGGCAATACCCGTGAAATTCCAGTCGGGTGTCCGTCACGACAAAACCCGCTTTACGGGCAATGTCCCGGGGTTCAAGCGATGCGGGGATGGAGTAGTCGAAAATCTTACCGCAGCGGTTGCAGATAAGATTCACATGGTCGGAGAGATCCACATCGTATCGGTTCTCCATCCGGTCGAATTCCAGTTGTCGAATCAGGCCGTATTCGGAAAATTCCTTCAATGTTGCGTAAACCGTGGACAGGCTCACGCGTGCCGATTTTTTTCGGGCTTCGTTGAAGATCAGCGTCGCACCTGGATGATCATGGCGATTTTCCACCAGCGCGTCGACAATGGCCAAACGCTGCGATGTAATCTTGAGGCCTTTTTCCTTAAGCTGATCAATCAGCTCTTCTTTTTTTCTCTTCATTTCGGATTCATTCCAGTTTAGGAAAATCTACCTCAAGCAGACGTGCCTTGTCAAGCCGTTTTTTCAACAATAATACAAAATAAAAAAGGGGATGACCTATTTTACTTCTGCAAGCGTGTGGAAATTACATCAGCGACATGTTTTCGGCTTCCCGCATGAGTTCGTTACGGAATTTAGGGTGGGCAATACTGATCAGGGCAAGCGCACGCTCCCTTGTTGACTTTCCCTTCAGATTGACAATTCCGTATTCCGTTGCAATATAATGCACGTCATTGCGAGGTGTTGTGACCATGGTCCCCGCCGGGAAACGGCCTACGATCCGAGACACTTCCTCGTTTTTTGCCGTGGAGTACAAAACGAGGATGGCTTTACCTTCTGGTGAGTCATAAGCTCCCCGGACAAAATCAAGTTGGCCTCCTGTTCCGCTGTATTGTCTTCCCTCCAAAAATTCTGCGTTGCATTGTCCCAGCAGATCAACCTGAAGGATGGCGTTGATGGCCGTCATCCGGTGATTCTGTGCAATGACCCCGGGGTTCATCACGTAGGAGCTCGGGTAATTTTCAAAGCTTTTGTTTCCATTCATAAAATCAAAGGTCTTTTTGCCGCCGTACGCGAGAGAAAAAACATGCTTGCCTGTGTGAACATTCTTATGCCGCCCGGTAATCACACCTTTTTCAATGAGATCCACCATTCCGGGGCAGAGAAGCTCCGTGTGGATGCCCAGGTCCTTGTGACCTTCCAGGCAGGACGCGAGCGCGTTGGGCAGGGTGCCGATGCCGAGTTGAATCACCGCTCTGTCCGGAATATATTCGGCAATGATCTTTCCGATCACCGGATCCAGCGGATTCGGTTCCATCGGCAGGATTTCCGGCAGGGGTACCGTATTCTCCACAATCATCGAAATATTGGATATGTGGATCAACGCTTCTCCGTAAACAAAAGGCATGTTTTCGTTGACTTCGACGATCAATGTCCTGCACAGGCCCGCCATCACAGACATGTAGCCGTTGCATGGTCCTAAGCTGAAGTATCCTTCTTCATTCATCGGAGAAACGGTTGTCACCGCGATATCGACGTCCATGGTTTCCATGACGATTTTCGGTATCTGATGGAGATAGGCAGGGATAAACTGGGTCAGTCCAACCTGCACCATGTTTCTTGATGACTCGCTGACGAACCAGGTGTAGGAATCGACAATGTCCGATATATCCGGACTGCCCAGCGTCCGGGCAAAATGCTTCTGGGCGTTGAAGGTATAAACTTTAATCTGATTCAGATCGCCTGTCCTTGCACGCTGGGCGATGGCAGCCAGCATGCCCGGTGGTTCAGCGATCGTGACACCATGAACCAGAGTGTCTCCGTCACGGATAATTGATGCGGCTTGTTCGCAAGTTGTCAGTTTTGCCCTGTATTCCTCATCGTACCGGTTCATCACAAAACTCTCATTTTAAGGGTTGCTTATGCTATCGCGGGCGAAAGGTCCTTGCAAGATAAATCATCGGGTCAGGCCGCCCCGGATCATAAAGTATGTTTTATCTTCTTTCAGTTTGCCGAAACGGTTGATAAAATTTTGTATATGAGGTATCGATTAAATTACAGAGTCCACCATAAATTAAAGAACCAGTGGATGAAACCATATGCCGTCACCGGATTCATTGACCAAAAAAAACACCCGGAAAATTACCACTCAATATCTTCTGTTGCTCATTCCCGCCATTGCCCTGCTTTTCATCACTTTCGGGATCGTTGTGTATTATCTGGGCAAACCGCAAGCCATGAAGGCCAATCATGAACTGTCAGAAATCATTGCAAGAAAAACAAATCAGGCCCTGATCAGATGGCTGGAGGAGCAGATTCGTACCGCCCAGACGATTGCCCGGGATCCCCGGATTATGGATACCTGCGCCGATCCTCTGGATGAGCAAAAGCGGTCTGCCGCGCAAAAGTTCCTTTCAGAGATGCACACCCTGCATCCGTATTATGAAAACATTCCCCTGGCCATTAAACTTGCTGACGGCCAAACGTTGCCCATCGATGTCCATGGTGAAAAAAAGATCATTGGAAACGGCAATTTTTTTATCGATACCGTGGGCGGCAAAACCATCGGAAAGTGCGGGCCCGATTTCAGTTATATCCGGAATGTTTTTTCAGGAAAGCCTTATTTTATCAGTGAGGTCTATCCCAGCATCCTGCGGGGGAATCCCATCTTTGTCGTTGCGGTGCCCGTTCTGCGCGATGATAAGATCATCGGCGCGACCATCGTCGCCCCGAGAATGGATTATTTCACAGAGTTTTTTGTCGAGAAATCCGTGATCGGCATGACCGGTTATCTTTCGATGATTGATCAGGACGGTATGATTATTTCGCATCCCCAGAAAAAATTGATTCTGAATCCGAAGGGCCGGGACCAGGTAAAAACGGTCATGGATCGCATTGGGGCCGGAGAGACCTATTTCTTATCAGACTTTGCCGGCACTAATAAATTCTATTATGTGGAAAAACTTACCACCGCACAGTTGAACATGGAAGACAGCTGGTATATCATCTTTTGCCGGTCATATGACGAAGTTCTTTCCGGAATCTATTCCTTTCTGATCAAAATGCTGATCGGAATGCTTCTGGTTGCCGTTGCGGTTACCTTCCTTGTTTATTTCCTCACAAGGCACTTCGTCACAAAGCCCATGAGCAAACTGAGCAAAGCGGCAAACGATGTGGCTGAAGGTAACCTTCTTGTTCAGATCGATACCCGCGGCAACCTCAATGAAGTGGGTATTTTGAGCCGGTCCATTAATCATATGACCCAAAACATTCGCGAACAAACGATAAAAATAAGGGAAGCCGTCGATACCCTGCGTGAAACCGCGACATCCATCGTATCCGCGTCAGGCCAGCAGGAAGAAGCCATGAAAAGCCTTGAGGGAAACGTGGCGCAGGTTGGCACTGCTTCGCAGCAGATTTCAGCAACTTCTCAGGAGCTTGCAAGGACGATGGATGGCGTCAAGAAAGCCGCCGGGGAAGCTTCCAGACTGGCCAGTAACGGACAGGCGAGTCTGGCGGGGTTGCAGGAAGCCATGCACACCCTGTCTGACGGAACGGTCAGCATTTCCGATAAACTTGCCCTGGTTCGCGAGAAGGCCGGCAGCATCGACACCATTATTGCAACCATAACGAAAATTTCCGATCAGACCAATCTCCTGTCCCTGAATGCCGCCATCGAAGCGGAAAAAGCCGGTGAGTATGGAAGAGGTTTTTCCGTGGTTGCCAGGGAAATCGGGCGCCTGGCCAATGAAACGGCAATCGCAACACTGGATATTTCGGGAATTATCAATGAAATGCAGACATCCGTCATGGATGGCGTCAGGGAAATGAATCATTTTCGGGAAGGAGTCACTCATGGCGTGCAGTCGGCGGAAGATGCCACGGTGCAGCTGTCACAGGTGATTGCAAAGGTGGCGTATCTCAGTCCGGAATTTGACAAGGTGAACGAAGGCATGCATTTCCAGTCCCTCGGCTCGAAACAGATCAGCGATTCCATGGCGGAACTGAATTTAAGTGCCGCGCAGCTCGCCGGATCGCTTTCTCAATTCAAAACGGTTACAGACCAGCTGAATACCGCCGCCAGCCGGCTCAGCGATACGGTTGCCCGGTTCAGGGCGTAAAAAATTTTTAATCATGCAGCCGGTAATGAAACGAAGCGATAATATGAAGGCGGGACAGATCATATTGCGAAGGCAGCGGCTGAAATGGCGCGGCTGCCTGAACTACCCCCAGGGTCCCGGAATCCAGATGCACGGATCCTGAGGTTGTTAAAACCATCGTCTCAGCCAGCGTCCCGTCTGCGTCGATAGATATTTTAATCACAACTTCTCCTTCTTCTTTGTTTTCGAATGCCCCCGCCGGATACTGCCAGAGGTTCATAATTCTTCTTTTCAGACCTGCCAGGTAAGCTGCGTATTTAACATCTGAGGAACCGATGTGCACGGTTTCTTCCCTTGTACCCTGCGGTATCGGTTTCACTTCCTGGTCGGGTTTCGGTGTTGCTTCCGGAGCCGGTTTTTCTTCCTTTTTGGGTGGGGCAACCGGTTCGGATTGTGCGATCTGCACCGTAAATAATTGGACGGTTTTTGCATTTTCGCGCAGGTCAATCATACTGCTGGCTGTAATGAGCGCAACATGCCCGACAATGGATATTATGACCGGCCAGATGAATATTGATTTTGAATCCATTCTAATCTCGCTTGAATGTAATCATATACGGCATTTGCCTCAAAATCAACAATATGATAACTGGAATGCGGGATTGGAAAAAGAAAAAGGGGTTGGTGGATGCTGACGGATGAATACTTTATGAGGATTGCGCTTGATGAGGCCGGTAAAGCCATGGAGAATGGTGAAGTGCCCATTGGCGCGGTTCTGGTACGGGAAGGAAAGATTCTGGCCTGTGCGCATAACGCGCCGATTTCCCGCAAGGACCCTTCAGCGCACGCGGAAATGCTGGTTCTGCGCGAGGCCGCCCGGAAAACCGGCAACTACCGCCTTACCGGCGCCGGGCTTTACGTTACACTGGAGCCCTGCGTGATGTGTGCCGGCGCGATTCTTCAGGCTCGGCTTTCCCGTGTGATTTTCGGCTGCCGCGATCCAAAAGCCGGCGCCGTGGTCTCCCTCTACCAAATTCTGAATGACAGCCGCCTGAATCATCAACCAAATGTAACAGAGGGGATATTAGGGCAGGAATGCGGGGAAATTTTGAGTAGATTTTTTAAGGAAAAGAGGATAAAAGCCGATTCGGCAGTCAAATAAACCGCGGAGAGATGTCTGAGTGGCCGAAGGAGCACGACTGGAAATCGTGTGTATGCCCACAAAGGTGTACCGCGGGTTCGAATCCCGCTCTCTCCGCCAGAATATAATGCAGAGACGCTGCGTGCAGCGTCTCTGCCGTGTAATAGCAAAAAAATCCGGAGAGGTACCGAAGTGGTCGTAACGGGATCGACTCGAAATCGATTTGGGGGCCACAAGCTCCCACGGGGGTTCGAATCCCCCTCTCTCCGCCAGATTTCAGTACAATGACAGCCGGCCCTGGGGCCGGCGTTTTCATTGCCGGATTCCAGGATCCGGCAAAAATTTGGGTTGATTCCTGTCGATTTATCCATTAAGAGTTTTTGCGTGACAGTCATTATGGGAATATGGCCGGGTCCCGTACAACGAAGGCTTGTGAACCCCGTCAGGTCCGGAAGGAAGCAGCGGCAGCAAATCCCGTCGTGTGTTGCGGTAAACCCGGTCACCAGTTATAAGTGAATTAAATTCCTAACTTGTAAAAATCCATGAATAGAGGTTTTATTGGAATACAAGGTTCTAGCGCGAAAATTCCGCCCGCAAAAATTTGACGAGGTTACGGGACAGGAGCCGGTTGTCCAAACGCTCAGCAACGCAATTGCCCAGGGACGCATCGGGCACGCGTTTCTTTTTGCCGGTCCACGCGGTGTCGGGAAAACCTCTGTGGCACGCATTCTGGCCAAGTCGCTCAATTGCGAACAGGGACCGACATCAACGCCCTGCAACGTCTGTCCGAACTGCCGCGAAATTACAGATGGAAACTCGATGGATGTGCGCGAAATCGACGGCGCCTCCAACCGCGGTATCGACGAAATCCGTGAACTTCGGGAAAACGTCAAATTCGCGCCGGCTGCCTCCAGGTATAAAATCTACATTATCGATGAAGTTCACATGCTGACGCGTGAAGCGTTCAATGCACTCCTAAAGACACTTGAAGAACCGCCGGGGCATGTCATTTTCATTTTTGCCACAACTGAAAATCACAAGGTGCCGGCCACGATTTTGTCCCGCTGCCAGTGCTATGATTTCCGCCGCATATCTCTGGGCCAGATCGCGGCCAATTTAAGTAAAGTAGCCGTGGCTGAAGGCATTACGATCAGTCCCGTGGCGCTTTCCTGGATCGCAGAGGCGGGTGACGGAAGCATGCGTGATGCCCAGAGTATTTTTGATCAGGTCATTGCCTATGCCGGGTTGAATATTTCAGATGACGATGTGGAAAACATCCTGGGGCTGGCCGACCGCAAGTACCTGTATAGCCTTTCCGAAGCAGTGTTATCGCGAAATGCAGGCGCCTGCCTGGTGATCCTGGAAGAAGCCTACCTGGCCGGCATGGATATGAAACAATTTTACACCATGCTATTGAGGCATTTCCGCAATCTGCTGCTGGTCAAAATCGCCGCGGATGAAAGTTCATCATTTGACATTGCTCCGGAACAGGTGGAAAAACTGAAAAAGCAGACGATCAATGTTTCCCGCGAAACCCTGCAGCGTTATCTGGATATTTTGCTGTCTGAAGCCGAAAGCCTGCGTCGCAGCCAGGAGGTGCGGCTGAAACTGGAAACCGTCCTGATCAGAATGGCCTACCTGGAGCCGGTGCTGCCGGTGGGCGAGATTCTGGCAACTCTCGAATCCATGGAGCAAAAGCTCCGGAACGGGGTGACATCCGGAGGCAGGGCTGAACACCCGTGCAATGTTCCGAAACAGCCCCCGGTGCAACCACAGCCAAAAAGCATTCAGCAATCAGATGATGGGCCCCGAGAGCAACAAAGTCCGCAGGAAACGGAGGTCCATCCTTCCGGAAAGACCATGACATCAGAGGACTTGAAAAAGTTTATCAAAAAAGAAAATTCCCGGCTTGGGGCAAAAATTGCACCTGCTGAAGTTCTGGGATTTGAAAACGGCTGTTTAACCCTTGGCTTTCCCAGGGGTTATCTGTTTCTCGACAGCATTATGGAAAAAACACAAAAAGAAGAACTGGAAAGAATTGCCGGGATTTTTTATTCACAAAAAGTTTCCCTTGCGGTTCAAACCATAGATGCGCCAAAAACAAACACAAACGGTCCAAGCCTTCGTGGCAATAAAACCAACAACCAGAACGATATCAGGCGGGACGCCTTGAATAATCCGCTTTTTCAGAAAGTGCTGGCCGAATTTGAAGGCGCGGAATTGGTGGAGATTAAAGCAATCAAAAAGTAATTAAAACGAAAAATAAAGAGGTCATTTAAGACGGAAGACGAAAATAAATGGACAGACGGTTCGAAACGGAGCTGAATCTGAAACGGACCTTCAGAAAAAGGGGGATAATAAAGTGCACAACATCGGCAACATCGTGAAACAGGCAAAAAAAATGCAGGAAAAAATCGGTCGGCTCCAGGAAGAGCTGGCCACAAAAACGATTGAAGCACAGTCCGGAGGCGGTATGGTTAAGGTGACCGTAAACGGAAAGTTTGAAATCGTTTCTCTGAAAATCGAGAAAGAAGTTGTCAACCCTGAAGACATTGACATGCTGCAGGATCTGATAGCAGCGGCTGTGAATGAGGGTATTCGCAAATCCCAGGAAATGGCTTCCTCGGAAATGGCCAAGATTACGGGCGGACTGAACCTTCCCGGGATGGGCATGTAAGAAAATCCATGAAATCCTACGCACAACCCATCAAACGCCTTATTGATGAACTGGCCAAGCTGCCCGGAATCGGGGCAAAGACGGCAGCGAGACTGGCCAATTATATATTGCGAGCGACTCCGGATGATGTTGAGAAACTGGCGGAGAGCCTGGTTGAGGTGAAACGCAGAATCCGGCTCTGCAGGATATGTCTGAATCCAACAGAAGAAGATGTCTGTCACATTTGCCGGAATCCCCAACGTGATCAGCATGTGATCTGCGTGGTGGAAGAGCCCGATGCCCTTGCTGCTATTGAAGAAAGCGGCGTTTTCCACGGAACCTATCACGTTCTGCACGGTGCGCTGGCGCCGCTGGACGGTATCGGACCGGAGCATCTGCGCCTTGGTGAATTACAAAAAAGAGTCAGCGAGGGCAACGTTCAGGAACTGATTCTGGCCACAAACCCCAACGTTCATGGTGAATCCACGGCGCTCTTAATCACCCGGATGTTCAAGGATTCGAATATCCGGATTACACGCATTGCCACAGGTGTCCCCATGGGTGGTGATTTGAAGTATGTGGATAAGATGACGATTTCCAAATCCTTGGAATTCCGGCGCGGCATGTAGAATGACGCGTGAAAAAGTCCATATACTGCGTTGCGCTTCGGCCTTTGGCGTTGCGGCGTATACGAAAAATACGCCTCACTTCTCAGGCCTTGCGCGCCTTGTCTCTGGAGCTTTTTGACAGCGTCATTAGAAACTTTGAGAGGTAGTCACTGCGAGGAATCCCGATGGATCGGGATGACGAATCAATCTAAAAAATTAGATTGCCACGCCGTCTATGAGACGGCTCGCAATGACCATTTTGGCCAGATGGAATCAAGTTATGAACGCGGAAATAAAAACCAAAACAAAATTACGGCGGATTCACACAAAACGCATTAGCGCAGCTGTCCGGGATTTATTTATTGAAGCCAACCGTAATCTGGGCCCGGACGTGGTTCGCTCTTTGCGCTCCGCCATGAAGCGGGAAGAATCGCCCATCGGAAGAAAGGTGCTTTCGAAAATTCTCCAGAACGCCGATATTGCCTGCCGGGATGCAATGCCGATTTGTCAGGACACCGGCCTGGCGGTTTTGTTCATCGAAACAGGTCAGGATGTGCGCATTGTCGGCGGTGATTTTCGGCAAGCACTGGATGAAGGCATCAGGCAGGCCTATGCCGAAGGTTATTTGCGCAAATCTGTCTGCGATCCTTTTACCAGAACGAATACAACCGATAATTTGCCTGCGATCATTCATATTGATGTTGTGCCCGGTAATCAATTAAAAATCATTGCCATGCCTAAGGGCGGTGGCAGCGAAAACTGCAGCGCCGCGAAAATGCTGACTCCCGCGGCAGGCCTTGACGGCATTAAGCAGTTTGTCCTGGAGACCGTGGAAAAAGCAGGAGCCAATCCCTGCCCGCCCATCATTGTCGGTGTCGGCATCGGTGGATCGCTTGAACAAGCTTGTATTCTTGCGAAAAAAGCGCTCTTGCGGGAAGTGGGGAAAAAGAACCCATCAGACAAGCGGTTGGCGAAAATGGAAAAAGAACTTTTTGAAGACATTAACAAAACCGGCATTGGCCCTGCGGGCATGGGTGGCAGGGTAACAACCCTTGGTGTTCACGCGGAGATGACACCCTGTCACATCGCCTCGCTGCCGGTGGCGGTGAATATCCAGTGTCATGTAGCAAGACACCGGGAAATCACACTATGAAAAAAGAGAATACTACACGCGAAAACAATCCTGTCCGGATACAGACTCCCCTTGATAAAGGGGTCTGTCTTTCATTACGTGCCGGTGACATGGTTCTTTTAAGTGGTGAGGTTTATACAGCAAGGGACGCGGCACACCGACGAATGTACGAGGCATTAAAGAAGGGCTTTGCCCTGCCGATTGATTTAACGACGGCAACTCTTTTCTATGCCGCTCCATCGCCCGCTCCGCCGGGCCGGGTGATCGGCTCGATCGGCCCGACCACCAGCTACCGGATGGATGCGTTCACGCCCGAGTTCATCGAACATGGACTCAAGGGAATGATTGGCAAGGGTGGCCGGTCTCCGAAGGTGGTCCAAGCGATCCGTCGCTACAAAGCGGTTTATTTCGGTGCGATAGGCGGGATTGCCGCCCTGACAGCCCGGTGCGTAAAAAACGTGGAACTGGTCGCCTATGAAGATCTGGGGCCGGAGGCCATCCGGAAGCTTACCGTCATCGATCTGCCGCTCGTCGTCATTAATGATTCAAAGGGCAACGATCTGTACCTGTCTGAACAGGGCAGATGGCGTATCCTTTCGAAATAAGGCTCCTGGCAGATAAAATGAAAAAATATTGACTCGAAAAAAATTCTATAATAAGGGTAACTTTTATTTTTTACAGATAATGAAGGAGATCGTAATCTAATGATCGAAGTAAGATGGCATGGACGGGGCGGTCAGGGAGCAGTTACATCCGTGGAATTACTGGCAGTATCGGCAATTTCCGCAGGAAAATACGCTCAGGGATTTCCGAGTTTCGGTCCGGAGAGAAGAGGGGCGCCAGTTGCCGCTTTTACACGCATTGATGACAAGAAAATCAACGTCCGTTCGGGCATTTACGAACCCGATGTGGTTCTGGTGCTGGATTCCAGTTTGATCGGCCTGGTCAACGTTCTGGACGGATTAAAACCCGGCGGGAAATTAATTGTCAACACGCCGAAAACACCTGAAGAAATCCGCAAAGAATTGAATTTCGGTGGTACGGTTGCCACCGTTGACGGTACCGGCATCGCGCGCAAGGAAATGGGCGTGCCCATTGCCAATACAACCATGATCGGAGCACTGCTCAAAGTGATTGGTATCATGGATCTGGACGCGATGAACGATGCCATTAATCACCGGTTTGGCAGAATCGCCCAGAAGAATCTCAACGCAATGAAACGCGCTTTCGACGAAATCAAAATAAGCAATTAAGGGGTATATCCATTATGGCATTGAAAACATGGAAAGAGCTTCCCATAGGATGCGTTGTATCCGAGCCGGGCAGCGCCAGTGAATATCATACGGGCAGTTGGCGGTCGCAGCGGCCTGTCTGGAATAATACGAAATGCATCAAGTGCGGCATCTGTTACGTCTATTGTCCGGAAGGTTGCGTACAGCAGAGCGAGGATGGTTTTTTCCAGGCAAATCTGGATTACTGCAAGGGCTGTGGAATCTGTGCACACGAATGCTGGCCACGGGCGATATCGATGGTAGAGGAGGGATAACATGGGCAAGCGCATTGGAATGGAAGTGGCTGTTGCCGTGGCGGAAGCCGTGGGACTTTGCAATATCGACATGGCGGCCGTTTATCCCATCACTCCCCAGTCGCACATCGCGGAACATCTTTCCGATCTGGTGGCCGACGGCAAAATTGACGCGGAATTTGTTACAGTGGAGTCCGAACATTCTGCAATGAGTGCGGTGATCGGCGCATCAGGAGCGGGAGCACGCTCCTACACGGCAACCAGTTCTCAGGGATTGATGTATATGCACGAACTGCTTCCCATTGCCTCGGCGATGCGGCTGCCGATATGCATGGCCATTGCCAACCGGGCGGTGTCCGGTCCGCTCAACATTTTGAACGACCACACGGACATTATGCCCCAGCGGGATTCCGGCTGGATTTCCATTTTTGTGGAAAACGGACAGGAAGCCATCGACATGTCGATCCTATCTTTTAAAATCGCCGAGCATAAAGATGTCATGCTGCCGGTCAATGTCAACATTGACGGTTTTCAGCTTACCCACATGGTGGAGCCTTTTGAAATGCCCACCCAGGAAGAGGTCAACCAATTCCTGCCGCCGTTTGTCCCCCATGCAACGCTTCATCCCTCAAAGCCGGTCACCATGGGCGCTTTTGCCATGTCCGACTACTTTGCGGAAATCATGAAGGCCAAGGATGAAGCCCTCAAAAATTCTAAAAAAGTCATTCTGGACGTCTGGGACGAATGGGGCAGATTGTTCGGCCGCAAGTACAAACCGGTTGAAACCTACCAGGTCGAGGACGCAGATATCTTGATGCTGACCATGGGGTCCATGGGCGAGACCGCTCAGATGGCTATCGACCAGCTCCGGGCCAATGGCATAAAGGCCGGCCTGGTGAAGTTGCGGCTATGGCGGCCATTCCCGCTGGCGGAAATAAAAGCGATTGTAAAAAATGCGAAGAAACTGATTGTGACCGACCGCGCCATATCGTTTGGCGGTCCCGGCGGCCCGGTGTTTTCGGAAGTCAAGTCGGCCCTTTATGCCGAAGCGAAGCGTCCCCTGATTTACAATTATATCTACGGTCTTGGCGGGCGCGATATGGCGGTGAAAGATTTTACCGGCATGTTTGAAAAAGTTCTGGCCGATACAACAAACCAGCAAGCAGATACGTATGAATTTTGGGGAGTGAGAGAATAATGAATATTGTAGAGAATTTTGATTTATTTGCTCCACGGCTGATCAATAAAAAAGAGTTGCTTTCGTCCGGCCACCGTGCCTGTTCCGGCTGCGGGGAAGTTCTTGCCGTGCGTTTGATGTGCAAGGCCCTGGGTGAAAATACCGTCATCGCTTCCGCGACAGGCTGCATGGAAATCATCTCCAGCATGTTTCCCACCACGGCCTGGGAAGTTCCCTGGATTCACGTCGCCTTTGAAAACGCGGCATCCGTCGCATCCGGAATAGAAGCCGGCCTCAAGGCGCTGCGGAAGAAAGGCAAGATCGACGATCGCTATGTGAAGGTTGTCGGCATGGGCGGCGATGGAGCCACCATGGACATCGGGTTTCAGGCTCTTTCCGGAGCCATGGAGCGCGGACATGATATGATTTACGTCTGCTTCGACAACGAAGCCTACATGAATACGGGCATTCAACGCTCCAGCGGCACGCCGATGGGTGCTTCCACCACCACCGCCCCAGCGGGCAAGGTCAGCATGGGGCAGAAAACATGGAAGAAAAACATGCCCGAAATTCTGGTTGCTCACGGAATACCCTATGTTGCCACGGCTTGCCCAAGTTATCCACTCGATTTTATTAGAAAAATGGAAAAAGCCAAAAGCATCAAGGGTCCTTCTTACATTCACTGTTTTTCCATGTGTCCAACCGGATGGCGATCTCCATCCCATACGGCTATCTCGATGGGACGCCTCGCCGTGGAAACAGGGGCTTTCCCGCTTTATGAAGTGGAAAACGGACATTATCGGATGTCTTCGGAGATGCCAAAAAAGCTCAAACCCATTAAAGATTACTTTAAGCCCCAGGGCCGCTTCCGTCACCTGACCGCTGATGAAATCGAGATGATCCAGGAAAAAATTAATATTGAATATAAAAAACTGGTGGAAAAAACCAAGTACCTGAAGGTTTAGGATATTAAAAGGCGACTCCTTCAAGAATACAGAGGTGAAAAAAATAATGACAAACGTCACTGAAATTAAACAAAAGACAAAGCAAATCATCAAAAAACACAAAAGCAACAAAAGTGCGCTGATTGCCGTTTTGCAGGATATTCAGGAGGCTTTCAATTATCTGCCGAAGGAGGCCCTGAAGACGGCCTCCAATATGATGAAGGTGCCGATGAGCCGGGTGTATGAAGCGGCCACGTTTTACACCGCCTTCAGCCTGAAACCGCGCGGCAAACATATCGTTAAAATCTGCAAGGGCACAGCCTGCCATGTCCGCGGCGCGGCCATCCTTCAGGACCGTTTTGAAACCACGCTGGGCATCAAGCCGGGCGAAACGACAAAAGACGGAAAGTTTTCGCTTGAAACGGTTAATTGCGTGGGTGCCTGCGCGCTGGGACCTGTTGTAGTGATTAATACCGACTACCATGGACAGGTCACCATTAACAAAGTGGATAAAATCATTAAAAAGATCAATAATGAAGAGGGGGCGCAGCAATGAACGAAAATCCCGATATTCAAGCCCACCAGCTCCTGGACAATTTATCTCTGTATTATGGTCCGAAGAAGAAATTTGTCGCTATTTGCGCCGGCACAGGATGCCGTGCTTCCGGAAGCCTCAAGGTGAAAGAAGCTCTTGAGGCCGAATTAAAAAAGCAAAATATGAATGAAGTGGACGTTCTGGCTACAGGTTGTTTGGGATTCTGCGAAAAGGGGCCCATGGTCATCGTTCATCCCGACAAGTATTTTTATCAGCATGTAAAAGTTGAAGATGTGCCGGAAATCGTTTCCAAAACCGTGGCCAAAGGGGAGATCATCAGCCGGTTGGTCTACCGTCATCCGGAAACACAAAAAACCCTCTATCGTGAAGAGGACTTGCCCTTCTACAAGAAACAGAACCGCATCGTATTCGGCCAGAACGGCATGCTTGATCCATCAAAAATCGAGGCCTATTTCAATATCGACGGCTATCAGGCGCTGGCCAAGGTACTTTCCGAAATGACACCGGAAGATGTCATCAACGAAGTCAAAAAAGCGGGCCTTCGTGGCCGAGGCGGCGGAGGCTTTCCGGCTGCCGTCAAATGGGAAGGTGTCCGCAGGGCGCATGGTGAGCCAAAATATGTCATCGCCAACGGAGACGAAGGCGATCCCGGTGCCTATATGGACAGAAGCCTCATGGAAGGCAATCCACACAGTGTCATCGAAGGGATGATCATCGGTGCTTATGCCGTCGGATCGAACCAGGGATATATTTACGTCAGAAACGAATACCCGCTGGCGGTGACACATCTGACCATCGCCCTTGAGGCTGCAAGACAAAATGGACTTTTAGGAAAAAATATCCTGGGCACGAATTTCTCGTTTGACATTCACATCAACAAGGGTGCAGGCGCGTTCGTCTGCGGTGAATCTTCGGCACTTTTCGCCTCGATCGAAGGCCGCGCCGGAGAACCGCGCGCCAAGTACGTACACGCGGTGGAAAAAGGCCTGTACGACAAACCCACTGTTCTGAACAATGTGGAAACCTGGGCCAATGTGCCGCTGATCATTAATAAAGGGGCTGACTGGTATGCTTCCATTGGAACGGAAGGCTCCAAAGGAACGAAAATCTTTTCACTGGTCGGCAAAATCAACAATACGGGGCTTATTGAAGTCCCAATGGGTACAACGCTTTACGAAATCATCTACGACATGGGCGGCGGCATCCCCAACGGACGCAAGTTCAAGGCCGTACAGACAGGCGGTCCGTCCGGCGGCTGCATCCCGGAGCGTCTGCTGGATATCCCCGTAGATTTCGACAAACTCTATGAAGTCGGCTCCATGATGGGTTCCGGCGGCATGATCGTTATGGACGAAACTTCGTGTATGGTGGATGTTGCCCGTTATTTTCTTGAGTTTCTCAAAGAAGAATCCTGCGGCAAGTGTGTTCCGTGCCGCGAAGGCATCCGACGGATGAGCGACATTCTGGAGGATATTTGCTCGGGCCGTGGAAGAGAAGGCGATATCGAGATTCTGGAAAGTATGGGTGCGGCGATTGCCGACGGGTCGCTTTGTGCCCTGGGCGGCTCAGCCCCAAACCCGGTGTTGAGTACAATTCGATATTTCCGGGAGGAATATGAGGCGCATATCAAAGAGCACCGCTGTCCGGCGGGCGTCTGCAAGGCGCTCATTACCTACGGCATCGATGCGGAAAAATGCACCGGCTGCGGCGTGTGCGTCAAGGTTTGTGCCACACAGGCGATTACCGGCGAGAAGAAAAAAGCTCATGTTATTGACAAAGATAAATGCACCCGCTGCGGCGCCTGTATTCAGAGCTGCAAGTTTGATGCAATAAAAGTGAAGTAGAGGTGGAAGACATCATGGTAAATATGATTATCGATGGAAAAAATGTATCAGCACCCAAAGGCTCGATGCTTCTGGAAGCAATTCGTGGCGCGGGTATTTCGGTCCCCACTCTCTGCGCACATGAAGCGGTATCCCGGTCAGGCGCCTGCCGCCTCTGCGTGGTCGAAATCAAAAAAGGCAACCGGACCCGAATTGTCACCTCGTGTCTCTATGGCGTAGAAGAAGGGCTAACGGTCAACACCAAAAGCGACCGGGTACTCAATGTTCGTCGGCTGGTGATGGAACTGCTTCTCGCGCGCTGTCCCGAATCCGACCTTCTCCAGAAGATGGCGAAAGACATGGCCGTGGAGCCGCAGGCCCGTTATGCCGTCGATACGGACAAGGGCAAATGCATTTTGTGCCGTTCCTGTGTGCGCGTGTGTGAAGAAGTGGTAGGCGTCAGCGCTATTGGCCTCTTTTCCCGCGGTTCTTATAAAGAAGTCGGCACTCCTTACAATGAAAAATCGGATGTCTGCATCGGCTGCGGAGCCTGTGTATACGTCTGTCCCACGGGTCATATCGAAATGACATCAACAGGCGACAAACGCAAAATATGGGGCCGTACCTTTAAAATGCAGGCATGCGAAAAATGCGGCAAATTCTTCGCCCCCGTGGATCAGTTGAAATTCATCAGCAAAAAAACCGGTGTTCCCTTCAAGGAGTTGACCACCTGCACGGAATGCCGCTGAGCCTATTGTCTTATTCAAAGAACCCGGCCATCAAAGCCGGGTTTTTTATTCCAACAAGCGGGGATATAAAGCAAGATTAAAGGTTAAAAACCGGTGCCTGCCGAATAATAGAGACTCCTATCTTTAAATCTTGAAACATCAGAACACTTTTGATACGCTTCGCGGCACAAATTTGTTAAAAATACAAGTTTGTACTTCATGGGTGTGTATAGAAAGGACTTTTCCGATGAGTTTTTCCCAACGGGTATTTTGCGGACAGGTGACGCCGGATGATATCGGACGCAGCGTGCAGCTTTGCGGCTGGGTGGATGCCTACCGGGATCACGGCGGCCTGCTGTTTATCCATCTGCGCGACCGCAGCGGCATCATGCAGATTGTTTTCAATCCGGAAATCGCGTCAGCCGATCTCTGCAGAAAGGCGGCCTCGCTTCGCACGGAATATTGCATTTCCGTTGCCGGTGATGTCAAAAAACGTCTGGCGGGCACGGAAAATCCCAACATCGAAACAGGGAACATTGAAGTCATGGTCACGCAATTGACCGTACTTTCCGAATCCGATGCGTTGCCTTTTGCCGTTTCCGACAAGGCCATGGTCGCGGGTGCGTCAACGGCGGGTACCGACAGCGTAGCTGAGGATTTGAGGCTCCAGTACCGGTACCTGGACATTCGCCGTCCGCAGGTGCGCGATAACCTGATGGCGCGGCACCGCATCTTTCAATGCGTTCGTGAATTTCTTGACTCCAGGGGTTTTGTGGAAATCGAAACACCGGTCCTGACGGCAAGCACGCCGGAAGGAGCTCGTGATTACCTGGTGCCCAGCCGTGTCCATCCGCAGAACTTTTATGCCCTTCCGCAGTCGCCGCAGCTTTTCAAACAGCTGCTGATGATCGGCGGAATGGAGCGTTATTTCCAGCTGGCACGCTGCTTCCGCGACGAAGATTTGCGCCCCAACCGGCAGCCGGAATTCACCCAGCTAGATCTTGAAGCTTCATTTATCGACGAAGAATTTCTCTACGAATTGATTGAAGAGCTGGCCGTGAAGATGTTCGCCGTCGGCGGCATCGAGCTTTCCCGTCCCTTTCCCCGCATGACCTACACGGAGGCGATGGACACGACCGGTTCCGACCGTCCCGACCTGCGCTTCGGGCTTCGGTTTGTTGATGTGACGGATGTGTTTTCAAAAACCAATTATTCGATTTTTCGCCAGATCCTTCAACGCGGCGGATGTATCAAAGGTATCAATATCAAGGGCCAGTCTGAAAAGCTCAGCAAGAATGTTCTGCAGAATGAATACGCCAAAGAGATTGTGCCATCGTTTGGAGCAAGGGGCATGACGTGGATGCGCGCCGAGGGCGGCAAGCTCGAATCCAATATTGTCCAGTTTTTCAGCCAGGATGAACTGGAAGCGCTGTGGAAAAAATTTGATGTGGCCGACGGGGATGTTCTGATCATGATTGCCGACTCCTCCTACAGCGTCGTTACATCCGCGCTTGGCCAGCTTCGCCTGCACCTGGCGAATCGTTTGGGGCTGATTGACGAAAACTCTTTTTATCCGGTCTGGATCACGGAATTTCCGTTGTTTGAACCCAGGGAAGAAGGAGGCGTAACCTCCAGTCACCATCCATTTACCGCGCCCGATCGGGTTGATTTTGATCCGAAAAATATTGAAGAGCTGCTCTCGCTGCATTCCCGCGCTTACGACCTGGTGATGAACGGTGAGGAACTGGGGGGCGGCAGCATCCGCATCAACAACCGCGATGTCCAGCGAAAAATATTTGCCGCGCTGGGGCTCAATGAAGAAGAAATGAGGGAAAAATTCGGATTTTTCCTGCGGGCTTTTGATTTTGGCGCGCCGCCGCACGGTGGTCTTGCCCTCGGAATGGATCGCACCGTCTCGATGATCCTGCGGACCCCATCCATCCGGGACGTCATTGCCTTTCCCAAAAACCGCAGCGCAAGCTGTCCCCTCACTGGCGCGCCCTCCGCGGTGAAGCGCGAACAACTGGCCGAACTCGGGCTTTTGAATCTGGGCGGCCAGGATGTCCTGCCCGGAACCGCCGAAAAGGAAAACAAGGTTGATCACTTGTCCTGGGTCTCGCGCATCGGCATTGCCGCCCATGAGCGCCCCGTTATCGAAGAAATTCTTGCCGAGGCGGAGGAACTGGCTTTGATCGCCTTCCAGAAGGCAGGCAAAGAAGAACCGATGTTTACCGTCGTCCCTGTTTCAAACCGCACACGGCCCGGTACAGAGGAAAAACGATCGGAACTTGCGCAAAAAGGTCAGCTGCTCAAAAGCGCGCCTTCGGTGAAGGGGAATTACTTTAAAGTCGCCAGCATTCTGGAATAACAGGGAGACAGTTTATGGATTCTATTTTTGTTTATCTCAATCCCGAAACCGCGTCCGAAGGAAGCGGTCCTCTGCATGGTTTGAAAATTGCGATTCAGCCCAACATATCCGCATCAGGCTGGGCTACGGACGCCGGCTCCAACGCTCTCATCAATTTTAAAGCGCTCGAAGACGCAACGCTGGTGAGCAGGCTACGCGAGGCGGGAGCCGTAATTCAAGGTTTGACCCGCATGAGCGAATTCGGATTCGGTCTGGCAGGCAGCAGGGCCGGGGATGCCGTCAGTCGCGGTGCCGTGGATGCTGAAATGGTTTTAGACCTGATGGGCGAAAGCCGCCTGGCCGCCCAGCGCGCCGCCGTTTGCGGCTTCAAGCCCAGCTACGGTCTGATCTCCCGGTATGGTCTTATCGGCCTGATTCCGTCCATGGAAACCTGTGGCGTTCTTTCCCGCAGTTTGAAAAATATCCGTGAAATGGTGAAGATCATTGCCGGTCCGGATGAAAGGGATTTTTCACTTCCCGATGAAAAGCCGCTGGATTTTTCCCCGCAAAAAATGAATCCGAAAAAAACAACCGTTGGTGTGATCACCGAAACGAAAAGCGGACTGCAAGGTGATCAGGAAGCCGCTTTTCATGCCGCCATCGATGATCTGAAAGAATCGGGCTTCCGTATCAAAGAAATGTCTTTTCCCGATTTTTCTCTTTTTTCACTGGTCCACAAAATCGTGGGTTCCGTCGAGGCGTCGTCGTGCACCGGCCGCTATGATTCGGTGCGCTACGGTCATCGGGTGCCGGGTGCCAAAAACTGGAACGAGATGTACCTTTCCTCGCGCGAAGAGGCCTTTGGACTGCTTGTGAAAAGTTATCTGTTTCAAGGTGCGTTTTTCCAGTTTCAGCGCTACGACGCCTATGAAGACGCCTGCCGCATCCGTGCGAGGCTGCTTGCGGATATGCAGAAAACCATGTCGAAGGTGGATTTCCTGGTTATCCCGGCTGCAAACGAAGTTCCAAAAGAAGCAACCGCTTCGCTTGCCGGCACATATGAACAATTTTCCCCGACAGTTTTTGCCAGTGTAACCGGTCAGCCCGCGCTGTATCTGCCGTCTGCATCCGGTTCGGCACAATTTGGTTTTCAGCTGGCCGGACCGAGGCTTGGCGACGCGCGGCTTTTTGCACTGGGCGAGCATCTTCTGAATATGCGCCAGGGAGGTAAATCGTGATGGAATTTGAAGCGGTCATCGGATTGGAAATTCATGTTGAACTCAATGCCAGAACAAAATTATTCTGCGATTGTCCCAATAATCCCGGCGACGAACCGAACATCAACACCTGCCCCGTCTGCCTGTGGTTCCCGGGCGCCGTCCCCCGCTTGAGCCGGGAGGTGCTGGAAAAAGCGGCGCTTTTATGCCTGGCACTGGGTGGCGAGCTCCAGCCCAAAAGCGCCTTTGACCAGAAGGTTTATTATTATCCGGACCTGCCGAAAGGCTTCCAGTTGTCCCAGGCCCATCTTCCGCTTTCCCGGGGCGGTGGAATTGATATTACAGACGAGGACGGCTCAACCAAAAGACTGCGCATTCATCATATCCACATGGAGGAGGATGTCGCCAAGCTGGTGCATGAAATGGAGGGGCGTGTGCCGATCAGCCTTGTGGACTTCAACCGGGCCGGAGCGCCGTTGGTGGAAATTGTCACGGAACCGGATTTTCGCACACCCTATCAGGCAATGGAATTTTTAAAGGCACTGCGGACTCAGGTTCGCTACGCAGGTTCCTCCGAGTGCAGCATGGAAAACGGCACTATGCGTGTCGATGCAAATATTTCCATTCGCCCGAAAGGCACCGGACAGATGAATACCAAAGTAGAAGTTAAAAACATGAATTCCGTCCGTCATGTGGGTGATGCCATCGCGCATGAAATCAGCCGCCAGAGCGCATGTGTCCAGGCGGGCGAAACGGTCGTGCTGCACACCCGTTTGTGGGACCCGGACAAAAAAGTCACTCTGCCGATGCGGGCCAAGTTTGAAGGCCCGTGTGTTCCCGATCCGATTGTTCCGGCAATTGAACTGTCCCAACAGGATATCAAGGCCCTGCGTTCACGTCTTCCGGAAATGCCCGCCGCAAGGGCCGAACGATTTGTTTCGCAGCATGGCCTGACTGGAGAGGAAGCGACCTTTTTGAGCACCGATCCGGATGTTGCGGCTTATTTTGAAACTCTGCTTGGACAGGGAATCGCGCCTCGCACGGCCATGCACTGGCTTACCACGCAGCTGATCCCGGCGGTCAGGGACCGCGGCCAGGAGCTGGGTACAACGCCTGTGACACCGGCCCGATTTGCCATGCTGCTGAAAATGTTGTCCAATGACGAAATCAACGCAAATGCGGCACGCGAAGTGTTGGTCCATTTGTTTGACTCTGAAGAATCGCCGGATGCCATTGTCCATGCCAGGGGGTTTAAGCAGGTTTCCGACCGCGGTGAGCTCGATTCTCTCATCGACAGGGTTTTGGGTGAACAGCCGTCGGCGGTCAATGATTTCCGTGCCGGCCAGAGCAAAGCCATGGGTTTTCTGATCGGCCAGATCATGCAGGCCTCAGGCGGAAAAGCCAACCCGAAGATCATCCGTGAACTGCTGGCCAAAAAACTGGAAAAGATGTGATAGACGCCATTGGATTGAGAACCCGTAACGGACATAGTCTGTCACTTCCTATACTGGACTTGATAGATCATGTCCGATAAAGTTTTTCAGCAGCCGTTTCACCTACAATGTTGCAATATCGTTATGTCTGGTAATGTGTTTCCTTACAATTGAAAAGTTCAACACACGCTTCAGCCACGCGAGGTATGAACACCGGCTGGAAGCGATTGCTCGGCCAGGCGGTCATTATGTTACACAAAACTCGGTCTGCCCTAATAACCTTACGAGATCGCCGAAATAAAGGCAAAAAAGTTCATGGCTTTCACCCAGATAGATCTTTTCAAGCTCATGTTTTGGGAGACCTTCAAATTCCTCCACCGATATCAATGGTGGCAAAACAATAGCCACATTATCTGTTATCTTGAGCATACTCCTTAAAACTAAATCCGCTGGTGGTTGGGTATTAGATTGTTGAAATCGATATATGTGATCAGGCCCCGTGACTGCCCAGTCAGGATCAATAAAAACTGCATCAACCTTTGGTATTTTCTTTATGGTCTCCTTTTCAAGAATGCTACCGAGTAAAAAGGATACCTTTGCTGAAAGTCCCGCTTTTTTGATATTACTGATTGCCTTTTTCTGGATAGAGCCGTCAATCTCAACGGTGATTACATGCTTAGCCGTTCTTGCCAGCGATATCGTTGTGAATCCCGCACCAGTGCAAGTTTCTAAAGTATTAAGACCGGTAAATCGTTCTGCGAAATGCTTAGTCAAACGTTGATCGATGCCCATGATAAAGGTACGCTCATCGGCAATGTAGTAATCGCCAAATTTTTCTCGGATTGCATTTGGATTAAGATTCATCTTAGTCACATACCGAACAATTCATATACTTGGTTGGTTTTCCAGAATTTGGTTCGGGATATTACTCTTTTCTAAATAGAATGCAAAGAAGAAATTGCTTAAATATTAACCAATATGATCTCATGATGCTTGGTATTTATGGTAATATGCCGCTTAAGCCAAGTTGGCATATTATGGAAAATTTGCCAGATGCAAAAAAACTGACATTAATGAATGCCAATTGAAAGAGCGCATGACGTTGTAAGCTAACGAATACTTTGTTACAGCATCACTGAGCATTGAAGTCACCTGCCAAAAAAAGCTAAAGAGTTTAATTTTTAAATATTAACGATAGAAACAAATGATTATTGCCAACACAAGTCGCAATTTATTTTCAAATATCCCTACTTAAGTGATTTGTCCATGAAGCGGGTAATAGCCATCATGACAAGATGATAAATCGGGAAGCAGCACCTCTTGACAAAATAGAATAACCAGATGTCGAATGAAGTTATAACCATGAATTTACGGTTACGAATAGCCTTGATAATTAAATCTGCAACCTTATCCGGTGTGATTGCTATTCGGGGGGCAGATGCACGTAATTTGTCCGATGCTTCAGGTGTGGCATGAATTTCCACGCTCTGCACCATACCGGTATTGACCAGTCCCGGGCATACCACACTGACCGCGATATTATGTTTCCTTAAATCATAACGCAAAGACTCGGACATGCCGACCACTGCATGTTTTGCCCCGGCGTATACAGTATGCCAGGGAAGACCGATAATACCTGCAGTGGATGAAACAGAAACAATATGTCCGCCATTGCCTGATCGAATCATCTCCGGCACAAAACTTTCCAGGCCGTGTATAACTCCCCAGAGATTTACATTGATCACCTTTTTCCAATCACTGTGCTGCATGTCTTCTATCTGGGAAAACAGGGCTACTCCCGCCACATTCACCAGAATATCTATAGGTCCATATCCGTCATGCACATCTTTAGCAAAAGACATCATGGCCTGATAATCGCCCACATCAAAGGCGCGCACCTCACATACCTTGCCGCCGGAACCGGAAATCACATCAACTGTCTTTTTAAGGCCGTTACCGTCAATATCGGTTAAAAACAGACGGCAACCCAACTTGCCCATGGCCATGGCGGTAGAACGGCCGATTCCACTTGCCGCTCCGGTTATAAAAACTTTCTTTCCCGATAATATTTTCATTTTATTGACCAACCTCCATGCATCTGGCACATGATCAGACAGAATTCAGCTGTTTTGATTATTTCCGCTTGTACTGTTATGCAAATTGAGAAAACAAAAAAATTTAGTGTTTTTCAAGATCGCTAAACCAGCGGAAATGCGGACTTCAGCCTGCTATACATCGTGATCTGTGATCGTCTTTACACGTGCTGTCAAGAAAACTCCACCTGATGATACACTTATGACCGTATGATCCCTTTTTATGTTCGGACATGCACATCAGGCTGAAAAATTTTCCTCATCCAGCATCTGTACCTGATTTCTGCCCAGATCTTTGGCCCGGTAAAGCGCCCTGTCGCCCAGTTCGACCAACCGTTGCGGAGTTAACGTTTTTTGTGGTTTCATGGTGGCAACCCCAACGCTGACTGTTATGCAGGGGCCAACACTGGAATACGCATGAGGAATATTTTCCAGTTCAATGTTTTTTCGAAGTTTTTCTGCCATCTGGAGAGCGCTTTGCTCATCCGTATTGGGAAGGAGAACAACAAATTCTTCACCTCCGTATCGGGCACAAAGATCACGGGAACGGTGGATGCATTTATTCAACGCCTCTGCAATCTTCTGCAGACAGACATCGCCTGCCTGATGGCCATAGTGATCATTGTATGATTTGAAGTTGTCCACATCTAAAAAGAGAAGGGACAGCGGAGTGCGGTACTGGGCACCCATTTGCCATTCCGTATCGAGGAAAGTGTCAAAGTTCCGCCGGTTGGCCAGTCCCGTCAGACCATCCAGCGAAGAAATGAGTTCCAGTTCCGTTTTGGCTTTTTCAAGGCGAATCGTTTCAATCTCTTTTGAAAGATGGCGAAGGTAGTTCCACCGAAGGGCGCTTTCGATCTGGTAATTGGCGATCAGACTGATGATGAGGGCGGAAAACAAAACGACGCTGCTGTTGATCATGACAGGCGGCGCCATGGATGTGATTCCGGGTACCGTCACGACGTAAAGCAGGAAGATGAGCGAGGAAACAGTCAACGCGTGCCAGAATCGGAGACGAACGACAATATTACCAAACATGATGATCAGGATAATACCGGTGTGGTAATGAACAACATTGGGATGATGACTGAATTGTAAAATCATAATAATGCTCGCAGCGCTCAGAACAATGAGAAAGTCGGCCATGAAATCAATATAACGGATCCATACTCGATAATAGAGCAGTGCGAGGATGATGACCATGCAGGGAGTAACGATGCCCAGCCTGATTTGCCAGGCGGCTTTGTACATGTCCGGAAACATCTCCCGGTCTGTAATGAGAAACAGGTTGTACATGAATAAGGCAATGATCGTCATGACGAAAAAAAATTTCCTGCGGGCATCCAGGTTATAGGTAAGAAAATGACTTTCGAGATTGTGGTTAAACTTCAAAAAGGGAAATCCGTTTTCCATGGATTTCCTGATGTCTGCTTCAAGAGAGAGGATAAGATCCCGATGGTTGTCGTCTGATGCCTGATCGGTCATGGTCATCCTGATGGTAAATCCTTTTTTGTTTCATAACTATAGAAACAGAGGATTGTCCAAGTCAAGGGGTTTTTCGAAAATACAATATTCTCCGTTCATGATTCTCCGGGCCATTTGTATCTGCCTTCACAGGCCGTAGGGCAGAGAAATGTCAAGACTCGTTTCAGGAGCGGGGAAGTGACTTGGAAAAGCCTGCGGCGCTTTCGCCAGCGACGTATCCCGTCGAGAATGCGGCCTGCAGGTTGTAGCCGCCGGTATCGGCGTCAAGGTCCATGACCTCGCCGCAAAAATAAAGGCCCGTGACTTTTTTTGATGACAGGGTGCGCGGGTCGATTTCATCCAATGCGACGCCTCCCGCTGTCACGATTGCCCTGGCCAGTGGCAAAGGCTCTTTGATATTGAAACGCAAAGCTTTGAACAAATCAATGATTCTATCCCGCTCGGCGGCGCCAACCTGGTGAGCCGGTTTTTCCACGTCCAGGCCGGCGATGTCGATGATGGGGCGGATCATCTTTGACGGCAGGTATTCTTTCAGAATGCCCGCAATTTTTCTTTTACTGAATTTATTTAAATCCGATTGCAGTCGTTTCCGGAGTTGCTCCCCGCTCAGGGCGGGTTTCAAATCAATGAGGATCGAGACGGGTCTCTTTTCCATGGCTTCAACCACAGTCAGGCTCATTAGCAGGATGATCGGTCCGCCCAGGCCGAAATGGGTAAAGAGCATTTCGCCAAACCGACTTTCCAGGACAGGTGGCCGGGGAGTTTTCTTTTCGCCGCGTCCATAGTCGCACTCCGGTGTACGGGAGGCATCCACGTCTGCCGCAAACCCCTGAAATGCCGTGGCGCGGACGTTGCGCAAAGATACGCCCTGCATGGAGCGGGCAAGGTTTTGCTCGCGGACAGCCAGGGGAACCAGGGCCGGTTTGGGTGTGATGATCTTGTGGCCAAGCGACGCGCTGATATTGTAACCGTCGCCGGTTGAACCGGTTGCCGGCCAGGATGCGCCGCCGGTGGCGATAATGACGGCCGGGGAGAAGTAGTAACCTGACTCTGTTCGAACGATAAAGCGGCGATGCTCATCAACCCTCACCGAACTCACCCGCTGGTTGAAAATGATTCGCACTTTCTGGTCGGCCAGGTATTTTTGAAAAACCCTCACCACGTCGCGCGCGTCGTCCGATACGGGAAACACTCTGCCTCCCCGCTCTGCCTTGGTTTCCAGGCCATGTTTTTCCAGAAAGGAAAGCAGCTCCGGACGGAAAAAGCGGGCAAAGACACCGTGCAAAAAGCGGCCGTTGGGTCCATACATGGCAATGAAATTTTTGATGTCGGCGGTGTTGGTCAGGTTGCACCGCGTTTTGCCGCTGATCAGGATCTTTTTCCCGCAGCCGTCTGTTTTTTCCAGAAGCAGCACACGCGCGCCCAGCTCCGCGGCGCGACCCGCAGCCATCATTCCCGCTGCGCCGCCGCCGATCACAATGACATCAGCTTCAATCATTGGTCTGTTCATCGTGTCACCATGGATTGGACAGCTATCACAAATCGGACAGGCCGGTCAATGGATCAATTTACGCGGCCTTGTGATGGAGGCCGGCCTGTGCTAAAGGTTTGCGCATTTACGGGTGAACAGCAGGGAGCCGGATTTGAAGGTACCGACCAGTTTCATATCACTTACGACAAAAATGGTTCTGAAAGTGCAGCCGATTACTCATTTTTATTTGCGCGAGTGGAAAGAAAGGGCCGGGCGGATTCCCGATCTGGAACTGCGCAAACAGGCGCTCGCCAGCATTGCAGCAAAAAAATTTCACTGTGAAGGCGGCGCTCTTTACGGCCTGCTGGCCGGCCTTCATTATAAAGATGCGATTGCTTTTATCGTTGCTTACCAGACCATCAGCGATTATCTGGACAACCTGTGCGACCGCAGCACATCGCAGGATCCCGAAGATTTCCGCGCGCTGCACGAATCCATGCTGCAGGCCCTGTCACCGGATATGCCACTCAGTGATCATTACCGTTTCAGGCGGGAACAAGACGACGGCGGATACTTAATCGCTCTGATTCAGACCTGCAGACAGGTCGTGAGAGGTCTTCCCAGCTATCATCTTGGCTCAGCCGCTCTCGAGGAGCTTGCCCTGTTTTATGTTGATTTGCAGGTGTACAAGCATGTTCGGAAAGAAGAACGACTGCCGCGCCTGCAGATGTGGTTTGAAGGCCACGCAAAAGACCTGCCTCCCATGGCATGGTATGAATTTGCCGCCTGCACCGGCTCAACCCTGGGGATTTTTTGCATGGTTTCGCAATTGTTCAATCCGTCAACTTCTGCCATGCTGATTGCCCAAATGAAAAACGTTTACTTTCCCTGGGTTCAGGGATTGCACATCCTTCTGGATTATCTGATTGATCAGGAGGAGGACCGCAGCGGCCAGGATCTGAATTTTTGTTCATACTATGAAAATAAAGAAAAAATGGCCAACCGCATTGGTTATTTTTATCATCAGGCGCAGGAAAGCGTAGCGTGTCTGCCTGACGCGAAATTTCACCGGTTAATCATCCGCGGCCTTTTGAGCATCTATCTGGCCGATCATAAAGTTACCCGCCAGAAAGATGTCCGGGATATTTCCGGGAAACTTTTGAGCATGGGCGGCAAAGAAGCTTTTTTCTTTTATCTGCACTGCTGGGCTTACCGCCGTCTGACGGGTTAACCAGTCCTTCATTTATTATTCACAAGATGATTGATGCATTATTCTCCACCGGATGAGGAGTTATTCCCCTTTTCTCCGGGATCGCAAAATTCCCCGGAAAAGCTCGTTTGAGATTGTAGCGTAATATCAAGTATTTATCAGGTCTATGCATTGCTTTTGCAGTTGGCATAGTCAATGCTAGGTGACGGCAGGGAGTAATCGGGAGAAATCTGCTCATGAAAAAAATTCTGGTTTGCATTAGCAGCGTCCTTTATTTTGTAGCAGCCCTTGCTTTTGCCGCCGACAGGCCTGCTGCGGAGCCAAACCAGAGGGCGATATTGAAAGCGACTATGCAGAAAGCAGCCAAAATGAACGCCAGCGGCAAGGTCGTGGAAATCTCTGACACATCCATTAAGATCGAGCGGCGCATAAAAGGGAATACAGAAGTTATGGAGTTCGCATTGGAGAGTCCGGCGCGGGATATCGTGGTAAACGATTCCGTTAAAATTGACTACATCATGAAAGACGGGAGGTTAACAGCATCCAGGGTTTCCAAACCAAAGGCGGGAAAAGGTTCAGGCAACCATGGAACGAAGCAGATAAAAGAGAAACCGGCACCTGCTGTGAAGTAATCTGCAGATTGCCTTTCTATAGGTGGAGTCCTTTAAATAGATATTTAAGGGTAAACAAAAAACCATTAACAAGGAGGATTTAAGATGAAGCGTGTAGTATTGTTAGTTGTAGCATTTGTTTTTGCACTGACCATGAACGTCGTCGCGGCTGACAAGGTTGTAGACAAAGTCGTTGACAAGGCAACCGACAAGGCAGTGGAAAAAGTAGTCGAAAAAGCAGATCAGGCCGTATCCGCTGACAAAGCAGCTCCGGCAGATGACAAGGCAGTTGCGAAGAAAGCTAAAAAAGCAAAGAAAGTCAAGAAGGCAAAGAAAGCCAAAAAAGCAAAGAAGGCTGAAGAAGCAGCTCCGGCTGCAGCTCCCGCTGAAGCTCCTGCCGCAAAATAAGCTCCAGAAGAATATGAAAAAAAAAGGGATGAGTTTTTACTCATCCCTTTTTTTCACGCCCGATCATCAATGAATCCGTGGTGCGAAACAAACTCATCGTGGTTTAATTTATTTCTTTCTGTTATAAACTTTTCGTTATGCTGAAAAATTTGCTGACAAGAATTATTGCATACAACAAGAATTTGACTGTGCGTATAAGGCTTGTCATACTCACCGTAACAGGCCTTGCCTTTGCAATGGCCTTATGGGGCATCATTCAGCTGACCGCCCTGGACAGGCTACTGGTCGATCAGCAGGTGAAGCGGCTGGAGGGTGTAGCGGAGACGGTCAGCACTTTCTATCAGCACTTTCCTACGAAACGGGGCATTGCTGCGCTGGATTCAGCCCTGCAGGATCATATCCAGACGGATGCACGCCTCGCCAGGATCGACATTTTTGACACCCGTCGCCATCACGTTGATTATGTTGCCGGCGCCAGCCGTGTTCAGTATGAATGGCCGGACAAAATGGTGGCCGAGGTCAGCTCTAAAGGAAAAACCCGTTATGTCAAACTAGCAACGGAAGAAGGACCATTTCTCGGGCTGCTCTATCCCGTATCCGGAGACACCAAAGACGCCCGCATTATCATCGGCATAATCGCCTTTTCTCGTGCAAATACTGAAATCATGAACAGTGCCCGTTTCCTGCTTCTTTTTACAAGCGCAGGGCTGTTGCTGGCGATCCTTTTGCTTTTGGGTGCGAGCTATGGCTGGATCATCGACCGGCCCCTGAAACGAATTATTGAAACCATTGATGAATTTCGGCAGGGAAGATATGTGGAGCGTATCCCCGTCACCCGCGAGGACGAATGGGGCCATCTGGCCAATCACTTCAATCAGATGGCTGACGAAATTCAGAATGTTATGGCCAGGAATCTTGAACTGACCCGACATCTGTCTGATCGGGTGCGCGAAGAGACGCTCAAGGTGGTTCATCTCCAGAAACAGGTTGATGATTTGCTGCAATTGACGGCCCTGGGTCATCTAACGGCGAATCTGGCCCATGATCTCGGAACGCCGCTGCATTCCATTGCGGGACTTGCCCAGCTGATGCTGGAGCGGGAAGGCTGGCCACCGGATGTTGCACACAAGTTAAATCTGATTGTGGAACAAACCCGAAGACTCGACAGTGTGATTCAAAATATCCGTAAAGCAACGCGTCTTCCCGAACCGCATTTCGAGTTGATGACGGTCCAGGCAATATTGAACGATACGCTGCCACTGGTGGAGCCATTGATCCAGATGAACCATATTTCCATTGACACGCATATCGAAGGATCATCGGCAGCTTTATATGTCGACCGCTACAGGATCCAGACAGCTCTTTTGAATATTATTCAGAATTCCATTGACGCTATGCCGGATGGAGGAAAAATCAGCATTCTTGCCGAAGATGACTGCGCCGCCGGAAACATTAGAATATCTATTACCGATAACGGACAAGGCATCGCGGCTGATCTTTTACAGAAGGTGAGCGAGCCGTTCTTCAGCTCCCACAAGGATGAAGGCATGCGCGGCCTCGGGCTTGCGATTGTTCGTGATATCATGAAGGCGCATGGCGGTCAGTGGGATATTCAAAGCATGCCCGCTTCCGGGACGACAGTCACTCTTTATCTGCGAATGGCCGATCAGGCCTCTGTTTAGATCTGGAATAGTTCACTTTTCTTCCTGAAGACCCCATCGACGGATTTTCATTCGCAGGGTTTTACGGTCGATCCCCAGAATTTCGGCGGCCCTGGATTGGTTCCAGGAGGTTTCGCGGAGGGTTTGGGCAATCTGCTCTTTTTGCGCTTCCTCAAGGGGTGTCATTTCCGTCACAGCGCCGTTTATTCCATTTGCCTTCTTCTGCCGGAAACGGGCAGGAAGATTTTCCGGCAGAATCACCACGAAGGGTGAAAGCAGAAGGGTCTGCTGCAGGACATTTTCCAGTTCGCGCACATTGCCTGGCCAGTTGTAGGCCATGAGTAATTCCACCGTCTCGTTTGAAATCCGTACGCCGGGATAGCCCAATTTTTTTAGCATCGCTTCGATCAGCAGGGGGATATCTTCCCTTCTTTCCCGCAAAGAAGGGACACGCAGCCGCACAATGAATCGGTACAGGAGATCCAGTCGGAAGCGACCTGCGTGAACTTCTTCATCCATGTTTTTATTGGCGGCCGCGACCACGCGAACCGCAACATGCTGAACTTCATGTCCGCCAATTCTGCGCACTTCTCCATTCTGCATGAACCGCAGAAACTTGCTTTGCAGCGATGTGGACATTTCCGTGATTTCATCAAGAAAAACGGTGCCGCCTTGAGCCGATTCGAGCAGGCCCTTATGCTGATGGTCCGCGCCGGTAAAAGCTCCTTTTTCATAGCCGAAAAGTTCCGATTCGAGCAGGTTGTCGGGAATCGCCCCGCAGTGCACCACTACAAAAGGCTTATGGCGTCGCGATGACATGAAATGCAAAGATCGTGCGGTTAATTCCTTTCCCGTTCCGCTTTCACCTTCGATAAGCACACTCGCCGGGGAATCCGCGACCCGTGCGATCTGCTTGTAAAACTCAACCATTGTGGCGGAAGATCCGATCAGTTTCGCCTCTTCATGAGCTTCCGGAGGGCTGTCTTGCCGCCGCTGTCGCAGTTCCCGCACTTCCAGAACTTTTTTGACCATTGCACGGCAGTCTTCGGGGGAAAAAGGCTTACTGATGTAATCCCATGCACCCAGTCGAATTCCTTCCATGGTGGTTTCCAGAGAGCCATAAGCCGTCATGAGGATGACAGGCAGATTCGGCCAGGTATTCTGGACTTCACTTAAGAATTGCAGACCATCCATGCCAGGCATGCGAATATCGGACATCAACAAATCGTATGGGGAAAGGTCGTGCTTCAGAGCGTCGAGGGCGGAAGTAAAGGCGGTGACGTCATAGCCTTCGCGCAGGAGAACTTCCTGCAGAAATTCACAGGCAACGGCATCGTCGTCAATCACCAGTATGCGGGCTTTCATAAAATCACCTGCTGCGTTTTTTGAGAAAGAGGGGATCAGGGCAGCGCGGCCACAAAAAAACCCTTGAGCTTTCTGCCGCCCAGGGCATCCCGGACAGTAATTTCACAGCGGATTCGCTTTTCGCCGTTTTCTTCATACTTGTCGGTTACCGTGCCGGTTACGGTGACCGTTGCCCGATCTTTGGTATTTTCAAAATCATCCAGATTGACGGGTTGTGTCATGCTCAGGAAATGCACGGAAAATTTTCTCAGATATTTGTTTTCGATCCAGGCCGTAACGGCTTCGCCCGCAATGCCCGAAATGAACATTCCGTGGGCAATGACTGAATCCAGACCGATTGCCCGGGCGAAGGTTTCATCCGTGTGCAGGGGATTAAAGTCGCCGGATGCTCCGGCATAGCGCGCAAGCTGAGCTCTCGTGATAGGTTTAGATGTATAACTTGGCATGCTGTCTCCAACAGCTATCGAATCAAAATCAATCGTCATCTTGTCGTCCTATCTTTCCATAAAAGTCGTGCGTGCCCTGAGTACCAGTTCACCTCTTTGGTTAAAGGCTTCTGTCACCAGGACCGTTACCTGAATGTACCAGCCTTTTCTCTCCTTTTTTCCGCGGTCGTACATTTCCGCGACTTTCATTGTGCAGCTAATGTGGTCGCCCGCATAAATCGGGGCCAAAAATTCGTACTCTTCTTCAGCATGCAGCAGTTTGCTCAAGTCCGCGCCCACACCGTTTACAATGCCCATCAGTCCGCCGCCCGTCCAGAACGGGAAACAGGTGGGAAAAGTCGGCGGGATCGGGATGTTTTCATAGCCGGCCTTCTTTGCCGCATCGACATCCCGGTAAATCTCTTTAATTTGATCGATATCCTCCAGCTGCGCCACGGCCGCTGCAAATTCTGCGATTTTATTTTTGGGAACCTTGATGGAGCGAACAGGAAACTCCATGCCGAGTTTCGATTTATCCGCCATAGCAACCTCCGATGGATTTTAAAGATATAATAAATTTTTCATATCACAGTCCTCTAATAATTTCATCTTGAATGATCGACTGATGGTGTTTCACCCGGGCCATGAAACGTTCTTGACAAGTTTCCCCCGTTGCCTGTATTTCTTTATATATGAAAATCTGTCATCTCTGTCAGAAGGAAATACCGGAGGATTTTCCAGTCGGCAGACAGGCGCAATGTCCTGGCTGCGGTACGGATCTTCACTGTTGTTTGAACTGTGTTTTTTATGAGCGCGGTGCTTACAATGACTGCAGGGAAAATCAGGCGGAGAGGGTTGTGGATAAGAACCGATCCAATTTCTGCGATTTCTTTCGCTTCCGGAACACAAAAGAAACGCCGCAAGGCCAGGCGTCTGATCCCAAAGTAAAACTGGAAGCCCTGTTTAAAAAATGAATGATTTCAGAAATTAAAATCGCCCGTTGAAAAAAGCGGCATTTTTCAATGTCCGGAAAGGGTTGGCCGGTTCAGGCCTGGGGCCTGATTTTTTTTTCTTACCTGGGTCAGGCAGTAAAGTCCCTTGCCTGCCTGTACCGGCAGATAGCATAGATTGTCCGAATTGCAGGATGAATAGTTCTGCTCGCGGTTTTTCCAGCGCATGATCAAGTCCGGTTCACAGATGAATGGGCGGGCCATGGCAATGAAATCACAAATGCCGTCCTGTAAGAATTGTTCTGCAACTGAAAGGGTGCGGAAACCTCCCACCAAAATCAGGGGAATGCCGATTTTTTCCTTGAAATATCGAGCTTCCTCTTTGTAATAGCCTTCGTTTTCCGGTTTGATGCTGCCGGGGCGAGCGGGAATCATTCCGTCCGATTCCCGTGTGCCACCGCTGAGCTCTATGGCTGAAATCCCTGACGTTTCCAGCGCGGTTGCAGCATAGATCATATCATCGATGCCCATTCCATTGGCCAGAAAATCATTGGCGTTCATTTTCACCAGGACCGGAAAGTTACTGCCTGTGGATGCCCGGACGGCCTGCACCACTTCCAGCAAAAAACGTGACCGGTTTTCGGCCGTACCGCCATATTCATCATGGCGGGTGTTATAATGAGGGGAAAGGAAAGAGCTTAAAAGATAACCATGTGCGGCATGAATCTGCACGCCGTCGAAACCTGCCTCCTTCACCAGGCGTGAAGAGTTGGCAAACGCTTTCACCGTATTACGAATATCGATGGACGTCATTTCACGACAGATGGTTGCGTCGCTCAGTCGCCGGACCATGGGTCCCATCGCCGCCTCGCCGGTCAGGGAGGTATTTGCGAAAATTCCCGCGTGGCTGATCTGTGCCACAATTTTACCCCCTGCTTCATGTACTTGACGGGTCATGTCCATCAGCGCGGGAAGATGATGGTCATTCCAGATACATAATTGTCTTTCCCCTGCACGTCCTTCACTGCTTACTGCTATATGACCGGTGATGATCAGTCCGGCGCCGCCTTTGGCCAGCTTCACCATGAACGCGCTCATCGGCATCGAACAGAAGCCCTGACGGTTTGCCAGTCCCTCCGCCGTTGCGGAGCGGATAAAATGATTGGACAGGGTAATGGAGCCGATGGTGGCCGGTTCAAAAACTTTCATGTTGTTAATCCAATATTCCGTTAGTCGGGTTAGAGATCATAAAGTGTTTCATCCTTGCGGGGACGCCGCAAAACAGATTTTCTCCCTCCAGCCTGCTTTTCCCCGAATGGATCTTCAGACGACAGGATGTCCCCCATTTCTTCATCGATCTTGTCCGGATCTTCCCCTGCCTCCATGCGCTTCAGGGCTTCCTGAAAACCCTCTCCCAGCTTCATTCCCGTTGTTTCCGACAATTTTCTCATCAGTTTTGCCGCGGCACGCGGATCATCTTCGTTCAATCTTTCCGCTTCCGTTGCGAGCTGCATCATGGCTTTCTCCATTTTACTTTCATCCAGGCCGCCCAACGGGTCGTTCGCGGGCTCCTCCTTCTTTCCCCCTGTGATGGCGGTAAAGACAGACATCTGCCGGGAAAGGCGGATATTTTTACAGCGCGGGCATGACGGGATTTTATCCGTGTTGACGGATCGGGAGAAGAAATTATAAATGGTGTTGCATTTCCGGCAATAAAATTCGTAGATCGGCATATCCGGTTCTCCTAAACATTCTCTTTTTTATAATCCATTGCCTGCAAATATTCAATACGTTCAGTAAGTGGCGGATGTGAATAATAAAAGATGACATACCAGGGGTGCGGGTGGAGATTGCTCAGGTTGTCCCTGGCCAGGCGTTTGAGGGCAATGATCATGGGACGTGAAGTACCCGTGAGTTCATAAGCCATCCGGTCTGCTTCGCGTTCGAAATGCCTCGTGATGGCCGTGCCAAGGGGGGCCAGGAAAAATCCCGCCGCCCCGAGGTAGAGAGAGATAAGAAAAAGTCCGGCATAAACAGGAGTGTGATCAATCCCGAAGGCGCGGTATAATGGAAGAAATCCCGTGGCAAAATATACAAAATAGAACAGAAACAGCGAAGCAATAACCATAAAGGCCAGCTGTTTGAGAATATGTTTCTTTTTCCAGTGTCCGATTTCATGCGCCAGAACCGAAACAATTTCTTCATGGGTGTGCGAAGCCAGAAGCGTGTCATATAAAACAATGCGCTTTGTTTTGCCGATTCCGGTGAAATAGGCGTTGGTATGTCTGGATCGTTTGCCTTCATCCACCTGATATATTCCCTTGGCTTCAAGGCCTGCCCTGGCCAACAGCGCCAGTATTTTCCCCCTGAGCTCAGCGTCCCGGACCGGTTCGAATTTATTGAAGAGCGGCGCGATCAGCACCGGGTAAAGCCACAGAAGCGTCAGCTGGAACAAGGTGAAAAAAACCCATCCCCAGAACCACCAGCTTTGCGGCAGATACAGGACAAATAACATGAGGGCGCTGACGATGATGGTCATCAGGATCGCGGAAATCAGCACTGATTTGAAAAGATCCATGAGCCACAGTTTCCACGTAATGGTGGAAAATCCGTATTTTTTTTCCAGAACGAAGGTGTGATAGATGTCGAACGGCAGGCCGGCTGCTCCGCTGATGATTGCCAGGCCGGCGAAAAAGATCAGCGCCTGCGCGATGAGATGGATATGGATCGAGGCAAGCCACCCGATTGCCACAGGCAACAGCAGGAATATCACGGCCAGTTCAATCATGTCCCCAACCAGATGCTCCCGGGATTCCAGGCGCGACTGGTCAAAGGTGTAGTCCACCATCCTGTGGAGGGTTGCTTCATCGATTTCATCCCGGAACACCGGCGGGATTTCCCGGCCATGTGTTTTCAGATGACGGGTGTTGAGCCACTGCAGGACATAACGCAACGCCATTCGCCCGATAAACAAAATAAGAAAAACCGCTACAAGTATTTTTTCCATACAATCCTGTTGCTCGATATCATGTTCTTTTATTGATAGATGGAGAGAGTGTATTTGTAAAGTTATTTATTGTGTCCGAACGGAACGGAGTGTTCAATGAACCGGTTTCCATAATCAATGCCTGCTTTATAAGCTTTACGCAGCGTAGCTTCATTTTTAGTGGTTCGTCCGATCTCCAGAGCGGCGGGCGGTGCGAGTTGTGCGATGCAGACGCCCGATGGTGGATTGTTAATAAATGCAACGGCCGCATTGTAACGGTCAGCTCGCTGCCTGAACGCTTCTATCAGGCGGGGGTATTTTCGAAAATACCAGGAAAAAACAGCCAAGACGATGGGGCTTTCCTTTTTTACATAACCGGCAGAGCGAGACCGGATTACAGTGATGTCCGTTGCGCCCCGTCGCAGGGCTTCACGCACCGGAATGGAATCCGAAATGCCGCCGTCGGTTGCCTTTTCACCCTTTACATCCATTTCTTTACGGTAGAGAATCGGCAGAGAGCTGGAAACTTTCAGATAGTGCTCCAGTGTATTTATATCAGGGTGCAGATACAACGGCCCGCCTGTTTCCATCGATGTGGCGACAATCAGGTAATCTTTTTTTTGCGTCTGGAGTTTTTCTTTGATTTGTTTCAGGTCGAGGCGATAATTTTTGATCGTCTGTTCCCACATCCAATCCAGATCCATCAGGTGTCCACCCTTAAGAAACCGCCAGGGATTGATGAATTGACGGGACAGCGAGTAGCGAAGGGTAATATCGAAATTGCGGCTGTTTTGTCCCGCGAGATGAGAGGCCAAATGGCAGGCGCCAGCGGAAACGCCGATATACAAATCGAAGGGATCAAAACCTTTGTTGCCGAACGCGTGCAGAATACCGGCTGCAAAAATGCCTCGCATTCCACCGCCCTCCACAATCAAAGCTGATTTTTTTTTGTGATCCATAAAAATTATCTTTGGAAACCATCCGCGCGCGTGGGTTTTAAACGTGGATACAGCAGCCCTTCTTCCGTCAGGATGGCAACCGGCCATTCCACGCCGGGGATAAAAACCAGCTCCGCATCATACTTTTTTTCCGAAGGCTGCCAGTGCTGGGAGATCACAAATTCCATCTGCCACAGGGGCTGGTTATCCATGGCGATCAGGCCGTGGCAGGATTCATGACGATGGGAATCCGGGTCTGTCCATTGCCGTATACTGATTTCCACAGTGCCATTTTGTCTGAAACCTTCTTTCAGCCCCCTGACGGCGTTGTGCATGTGAGGAGTGGTCTGCCAGATCGCAAAGGTAACCAGCGCTGTAAACGCGGCAATCCCGTAAAAAACCGGATTGCCGGCAAAGATGCCGGCCAGTAATAAAAACGAGGTCAGCACGGCCGTACCCCATCGTGCCAGTTCGATGATTTTACCGGATCCCGTTTGAATAAGTTCTTTAATTTGTTCATCAACGTTCATGTGAATGGCGTATAAGATCAATAAAGACCCGTCAAGTTGAAATGTTCATGATGAAAGAGGAAATATTTCATGGATAGGGATATACTTTGGATACCAGCCGGTCAGGGAAGACCTTTTGCGTGAAACATATTGACAAAACCGGCAATCAATATATAGGTAAGCAATAAATTTTAAGGAGTTGTCCACACATGTTTGGGATAGGTTTCCAGGAACTGATCATCATTGCGATTATCGCGCTTTTAATCGTCGGGCCCAAAAAACTGCCTGATCTTGCCAAAACACTCGGTAAAGGAATTCGGGATTTTAAGAACGCGACAGACGGAATTACAGATGATCTGAAAGATACTCTGAAGGATGAAAACAAAAAGACTGATCAGGGCGACGGACTGGAAAATTCACTCCTGGTAAAAAAATCTGAACCTGAAGACAAGAATGAAGCAGCCGGCAGGGAAGCCGGTATAAAATAAAATCCAACACAACCCCTGCGACCTCAGCACTCTGAAAAACGGTAGCTATGGAAACGAACGAAGATGCCAAAATGTCTTTGACCGAACACTTGATAGAATTGCGCAAAAGACTGACAAACGCCCTGATTGCGCTTGGGATCGGTTTCATCGGCTGCTACTACTTTAAAGATGTTCTTTTTGCCGTCATTACCAAACCTCTGGTCGAATCTCTTCCCAAAAACAGCTATCTGATTTACACGGGATTGACCCAGGCTTTTTTCACGTATATGAAAGTCGCATTTTTTTCTTCGCTGATCCTGACCAGTCCTTTTATTTTTTTCCAGGTATGGAAGTTTATTTCGCCGGCGCTGCTTCCACAGGAAAAAAAGTATGTGGTGCCGTTCGTTCTGTCTTCCACCATCCTTTTTTTGAGCGGTGTCATTTTCGGTTATTTTGTTGTCCTGCCCCCGGCGTTTCGTTTTTTTGTCAGTTTCAATAATCAATACCTGCAGGCAATGATCTCTTTCAATGAATACATCGGTCTTTTTATTAAGTTTCTTCTGGGTTTCGGTTTGTCCTTCCAATTGCCGGTTTTGATCTTCTTTTTAGCAAAGCTGGGGATCGTGACCGACAAGATGCTTTCCCAAAACAGGAAGTACGCTATTTTATTAATGTTTATAGCCGCCGCGATTCTTACGCCTTCTCCGGATGCATTAAGCCAAATGTTGATGGCGATTCCCTTGCTGTTTCTGTATGAAGTGAGTATATTTGTTGCAAAGTTTGCAGGCCGGAAAAAAGAGGCATCCGCATAAAGCCGGAAGGAGAGGGACCGGGATTGGGACATGTCTGAGCACAAAAGAAAGAAAAAGAAATCAAGCAAGCTGCTGATCTTTGTTAAAATATTGTTTGTGCTATTCCTGCTGATTTTACTGGTGACGATCAGCGGGCTGACGGCCTATTACGCGTTGACCAGGGACCTTCCGGGTATTGATGCATTAAAGGATTACCGGCCGAGCATTGCTTCCCGCGTGTATGATGCAAATGATGAGCTATTGGAGGAATTCTTTTTAGAAGACAGAAAAATCATTCCGATTTCGGAAGTTCCGGACCTGGTCAAGTATGCTTTCGTCGCGGCCGAAGATTCCCGCTTTTATCAGCATAAGGGATTCGATCCGGTCAGTATTTTCCGTGCCATGTTCAAAAATGTGGAAGCGGGTAAAATTGTTCAGGGCGGCAGTACCATCACTCAGCAGGTGGCCAAAATGATGTACCTGACGCCCGAAAGAAAGTACATTCGAAAGTTCAAAGAAGCCGTGCTTTCTTATCGTATTGACCGATATCTGACAAAAGATGAAATCCTCTATCTGTATCTTAACCAGATTTACATGGGACACGGAACCTATGGCATCGAATCGGCGTCGATCGGTTATTTTGGCAAGAGCACGAAGGACCTGACGTTGCCGGAGGCGGCGATGCTGGCGGGTTTGCCGAAAGCCCCCACCACGTATTCACCGTTTTTTTATTTCGACCGCGCGAAACAGAGGCAGACATACGTACTGAACCGCATGATGGCGGAGGGTTTCATCACCAGAGAACAGATGGACACGGCCGTGGCCGCCACCCTGAAACTGAAGCGGGCAGCTCCGAAAGACAGATTCGCCGGGCATTTTGTTGAGATGGTCCGCCGCTACGTGCAGGAAAAATACGGGACAGACATTCTTTATAAAGAGGGGTTGTCGATATACACAACCCTTGATTCATCGGCACAGAAGGCGGCCCGGGATGCGCTGATGAAAGGTCTGACCGAAATGGAGGAACGGGAAAAGTACCAGAAAGGCCTTGTGCAGGGGGCGCTTTACTGCATGGATGTCAAAACGGGAGCCATTATCGCAATGGTGGGCGGACGCGATTTTGAAAAAAGCGAATTTAACCGCACGACGCAGTCGCGCCGCCAGCCGGGTTCGGCCTTTAAACCACTGATCTATACAGCGGCTTTTGACAAGGGCATGACTCCTTCCACCCGGGTTGTTGATTCTCCCATTGTATTTGAAGACCGGTCACAGGAGGATGGTGTATGGAAACCGAGGAACTTTGACGGAAAATTCCTGGGCCCTATTACTCTGCGCAAGGCTCTTGTGCAATCGCGCAATGTTGTAACCGTGAAGATCCTTCAGGATATCGGTATTGACTACGCAACGTCGTATGCCACGAACATGGGCATTACCTCTCCACTGGTCAGGAATTTCTCCCTTGCGCTCGGGTCATCGGGCGTAACCCTGCAGGAGCTGGTTCGTGCCTACGCTGTTCTGGGAAATGCGGGGAAGAAAGTCAAACCTTACTTTATCCGGAAGATTGTTGACCGCACCGGTAATGTTTTTGAGGAAACGAAGGTGCAGCCGGAACAGGTCATTGATCCCCGCATCGCTTTCATCACGACCCATGTCATGCAGGAAGTCGTGGAAAGCGGTACGGGCCAGAGAGTGAAAAGCATCGGACGGCCGGTTGCCGGAAAGACGGGTACAACCAACGATACCCGAGACGCATGGTTTATCGGGTTTACGCCGTCTTTGATTGCCGGTGTCTGGGTTGGTTTTGATCAGGAAAGATCTTTGGGCAGACAGGAAGTCGGTGGCCGCGCGGCAGCGCCGATCTGGCTCTATTTTATGGAAGAAGTGCTGAAGGACAAACCGGTGGAGGAATTTCCCGTTCCGGAAGGCGTTGTTTTTGTCAAGGTCGATCAGCAAACCGGTGCGCCGACGCAGGGCACAGGATCGGAAGCAGTCTATGAGACCTTTCTGGAAAATGCCATGCCTGAGAAAAAGGAAGATAATCTGACGGAAGAAACCGAGGAACTGTTCCGTTAAAAAAATCAAACCCATCAAGAATGCCTCTTGACAACAGACATTTTTTTCGTTAAGGAATGAACATTAAATTGGGAAGTAATTATGTTTCTTAAAGATTTAGACAGCGGCAGAATTTTGAATCAGGCCATTGTAAGATTACTCGTCGTAGTAGTCGTACCCATGGGGTCTGCCGCTCTGTATCGTTAAGAAAAGAGATACAAGCCGCGGGCCCCGAAAAGTCCGCGGCTTTGCTGTATCTATTCAAGGCCGCTTTTTCCTAAAGAAACTGGCGGCTTTTTCAGTTTTAGGGCTTTTGATCAAAGGCAATGGAGGAGTCATAGAATATGAAGTTGAAAGGCACGGAAATTTTTCTGAAAGTGCTCGAAGAAGAAAAAGTTGACATTATTTTTGGCTATCCGGGTGGGGCGGTCCTGGATCTCTATGATCAACTTTATGAAAGCAATCTCAGGCACATTCTGGTGCGCCACGAACAGGGCGCGGTTCATGCCGCCGACGGATACGCTCGCGCGACCGGAAAAGTCGGCGTTTGCCTGGTAACGTCCGGCCCCGGTGCTACCAATACGGTTACCGGCATTGCCACGGCAAACATGGACTCCATCCCCCTGGTGGTATTTACCGGGCAGGTGCCGACGGGTCTTATCGGCAACGACGCCTTTCAGGAGTGCGACATCACCGGCATCACCCGCCCCTGCACCAAGCACAATTTTCTGGTGCGCAATATTGAGGAGCTGGCTTCAACGATTAAAGAAGCTTTTCACATCGCCCGTTCCGGACGGCCGGGTCCGGTCCTTGTGGATCTGCCGAAAAATGTCATGGCCGCACAATATGATTATGATCCGGCAAACATAAAAATTCGTAATCATGAAGCGGTTTACAAACCGGCGCCGAAAAAAATGGCAAATGTATTTGACATGCTTAATGCGGCGAAAAAGCCCCTGATTATGACCGGAGGGGGGGTAATTCTCGGGAAAGCTTCTGAAGAATTAACTCTCCTGGCCCGTAAATACGAGATCCCCGTCACGGGGACCCTGATGGGTCTCGGGTCTTTTCCGGGCACTGATCCTTTATGGCTGGGAATGCTGGGGATGCACGGCACCTATTACGCAAACATGGCTGTCAGCCACTGTGATTTCATGCTGGCCGTAGGAGTTCGCTTTGACGATCGGGTGACCGGTTCGATTGAAACATTTGCCGCCAATGCCAAAATTGTTCAAATTGATATTGATCCCTCTTCTATTAATAAGAATGTTACCGTTGACCTGCCGATTATCGGCGACACCAGGGCCACACTGAAGGATATTTTGCGTTTTCTGGAGGAACATCACTACACACAGGATGCCGGATTGCGTGCCCAATGGCTTCGCGAAATTGCCGAATGGCGGGAAAAAGTTCCGTTGAACTACTGCAAGAACGGTGAAGTCATTAAACCGCAGTACGTGATTGAAAAATTGCAGGAGCTGACCAAAGGTGATGCCCTGATTACGACGGATGTCGGTCAGCATCAGATGTGGACGGCGCAGTTTTTCCATTTTGACCGGCCCAACACTTTCGTTTCATCCGGCGGGCTGGGTACGATGGGATTTGGTCTGCCCGCTGCCATCGGCGTCAAATGTGCATTTCCGGATAAACAGGTTGTGGCGATTGCGGGCGACGGAAGCATCCAGATGAACATCCAGGAACTTGCGACTGCCGCCCAGTATAACATCGCCGTGAAAGTGGTTTTATTGAACAACGAATTTCTTGGAATGCCGCGCCAGTGGCAGGAAATGTTTTACAATAAGCGATATTCCCACACGGACATGACGTACGCGCCGGATTTTGTAAAACTGGCGGAAGCTTTTGGCGTGATTGGCCTGCGTGCGACAAAACCGGCCGAAGTGGAGACTGTGTTGAAGCAGGGACTGGCAGCCGATAAACCCGTGCTGATGGATTTTCGCATCTCGCGGGATGAATGTGTTTATCCCATGGTGCATCCGGGCGGGTCGATCAATCAAATGACCCTGGGATCGAGAGAAATGATCAATTAACGTTAGGTTTTGACGAAACCGTCTATAGTTAAAAAATAAAGGTGAGGTTATATAACATGGAGAAAAAGGACCATATTATTTCTATTCTGGTGCACAATAAGCCGGATGTGCTGGCAAGAGTTGCCGGAACGCTGGGCGGCAAAGGCTATAACATTGACAGCCTTTGCGTGAACACAACCACGCAAAACGACATATCGAAAATTGTGATGACGACTTCGGGTTCCCAGGCGACAATCACCCGGATCGAGAATCAACTGCAAAGGCTGGTAGATGTGATTTCCGTCGATGATCTGACCAATGTTGAGTCCGTCCATCGTGAAATGG